>JAEEGG010010228.1_pt1 | contig 20779 bp, 23 predicted proteins | sample 9134161 | NCBI WGS metagenome assembly JAEEGG01 (sample SAMN16246543, study PRJNA631951) | gut metagenome | biome: gut microbiome; feature: rumen; material: CR-attached | host: Bos | place: Iran: Karaj | collected 2018-10 | reverse complement strand
CTCCTCGTGGAATTGTTCCGGAATGTAGCGCAGCGCGTTCTTCAGCGCGATCTCCATGTCGTGCTCCGAAAGGACGGAGTCACGCCGCGGCGCGCGGCGGATGCCTTCTTGAAAGGGCTTCTTTTCGGGAAGCCGGTCCAGCTTCAGTACGCAGTCCATAGTAACCTCCTAAAATGTGATCAATGAAAATCGGGAAGGATTGTTTTGACGTCGTTTTCGATCGCGCCGGAGCGAATGAGCTTGTTCATCGCTTCGATCATCGGATGGATTTCCTCGTCCTTCGCGTAGAACGGGACGACGGCGCGGACCTTGTCGTATGCGCTCTGCTGCGCGGGGGAGAGCTCGCAGGTCTTGCGAAGATCGATGCCCTGCACCGCCGCCATCAGCTCGAACGCGAGCACGGAATAGAGGTTGTTCACGATGCGGCGGCAGTTGCGCGCGGCGGTCGTGCCCATCGAAACGTGGTCCTCCTGATTGGCGGAGGACGGGATCGAATCGACGCTTGCCGGATGCGCAAAGACCTTGTTTTCGGAAACGAGCGACGCCGCCGAATACTGGCAGATCATGTAGCCGGAGTTGATGCCGCCGTCGGGCGCAAGGAATGCGGGCAGACCGTTACTGAGCGCGGGGTTCACCATGCGCTCCATGCGGCGCTCGGAAATGTTGGCGAGTTCGGATGCCGCAACGGACAGGTAGTCCATCACGAGCGCGATCGGCTCGCCGTGGAAGTTGCCGCCCGAAATGACGCTTTCGTCGTCAAGGAACAGGATCGGGTTGTCGGTGACGGAGTTGAGCTCGGTTTCGAGCACCTTGCGCACATGCGCAAGCGCGTCGCGCACCGCGCCGTGTACCTGCGGAATGCAGCGCAGCGCGTAGGCGTCCTGTACGCGCAGGGTGCGGTTGCGCTCCATCGAAGCGCTGCCCTCGCAGATCGTGCGCATGTTCTTCGCCGCAAGGCTCTGCCCGTTGTGCGCGCGCACCGCGTGGATGCGCGGATCGAACGCGGAAAGAAGTCCGGTCAGCGCCTGCATCGTCAGCGACGCGGTGATGTCCGCAAGCTGCGCCGCGCGGTTCAGATCGTACCACGCGAGCGTGCCGATCGCCGTCATGCACTGGGTGCCGTTGATCAGCGCCAGACCTTCCTTTGCAAGCAGGTGGAACGTCGGAAGCTTCGCCTTTGCCATCGCCTCCGCGCCGCTCATGCGCTTGCCGCGGTAGGTCGCTTCGCCGCGGCCCAAAAGCACCAGCGCCATATGCGCAAGCGGGGCGAGATCGCCGGACGCGCCGAGCGAGCCCTGCTCCGGAATCACCGGATGCACGCCCTTGTTCAGCATGCCGATCAGCGTTTCGATCAGCGCTCTGCGGATGCCGGAATTGCCCTTACTGAGCGCGTTTGCGCGCAGCAGCATCATTGCGCGGACGGTTTCTTCGCTGAGCGGTTCGCCGACGGCGACGCAGTGTGACAGGATCAGGTTTTCCTGCAGCTGCGCGCTCTTGTCGCTCGAAATCGTGATCTTTGAGAACTCGCCGAAGCCGGTCGAAATGCCGTAGACGGTCCGGCCTTCGCTGACGATCCGATCGACCAGCGCGCGGGACGCGTCGATGCGCGCAAAGGTGCGCGGCGAAAGGGAGACTTTTGCGCCGAAACGGGCGACGGCGACGACCTGTTCGATCTTCAGGGATGCTCCGTCCAGCGTGACGTGACGAATGTGTTCCGTTAGATGCTTCATGTTCGTTCCTTCCTGTAAAAACATTGGGATTACCGATCAACTTATCATATCATTTGCGCCGGACGGTGTCAAACGTTGCGCGCGGTTTCGGAAAATATAAAATAAAGGAAGCAAAGACGGTCAGGCGGCAAAGACGGCGCGCCGCGGACGGCACGGCATTTCATATACAATTTTTCGCAAACCCCTTAACAAAGCGTGAGCGGTATGGTATACTGATACAAGATTCAAGTAAGGAGGATCGTAAAATGGAAGAAGAACTGAGCTGGTTGCAGAAATTTTCAAATGCCATCACGAGCCGCTTCGGCGACGGCATCGGCGGCCTTGCGATGAAGATCGTCGCGGCACTGGCAATCCTGATCGTCGGTCTGCTCATTGTGAAACTGATCATCCGACTGGTTCGTAAGAGCAAGTGGTACAAAAACCTCGCATCCGAGGTGCAGACGTTCGCGGTCAGCGCCGTCAAGGTGCTCGGCTACGTGCTCGTCATCCTGCTTGCGGTGGCGACCGTCGGCGTTCCGATCGCTTCGATCATCGCGGTGCTCGCGTCCTGCGGACTGGCTGTCGGCATGGCGCTGCAGGGCTCGCTCGCAAACCTCGCGGGCGGCATCATGCTCCTGGTGTTCCGTCCGTTCCACGTCGGCGACTTCATCAGCGACGGCACGCATGACGGCACGGTCCGCGAGATCACGCTGTTCTATACGACGATCGACACGCTCGACAATCTCCGCGTCACGCTGCCGAACGGCCCGCTGGCGAATTCCGCGATCAAGAACCTCAACAGAAACGACATTCGCCGTCTTGATATCGATGTAACGCTGGCCCCGGCATCGGACCGCGAACAGGTGCAGGCGCTGATGCTCGACTGCGCAAAGGCGCACGAGCTCGTCCTCGCCGATCCCGCGCCCGAAACCTTTGTCACCGTGACCGACGGCGGTCTTCCGGTGTACAAGCTGCGCACCTGGTTCAAGTCCGGCGATTACTGGTCGGTCTACTTCGACCTCAACAAGGCGGTGCAGGCGGCGCTCAAGGAAAACGACATCCCGCTCGCGCATCAGCAGGTCGATATCCACACGGACAAGTAAAAACCGTCGCACCCAAAGCCGCCTTCGGGCGGCTTTTTTTCATAGAATGTTCATCCACTTGCGGCGCATGCTGTGATATACTGATTGATAACAGGTACAGAGGAGAGAACCGGCATGAACATTCGGTTTTACAACGCGCGCATCCTTCCGTTTGCGACGAACGACACGGCGATCATCGAGGGCGAACTGTGGACAAAGGACGACCGCATCCTGCTGGTCGGCAATCCGAACGGCGTCACGCCGCCCGCGTTCGACCGCGAGATCGACTGCCGCGGCAATCTGCTGCTGCCGGGCTTCAAGAACGCGCACACGCACTCCGCAATGACGTTTCTGCGCTCGTTTGCAGACGACAAGCCGCTGCAGCAATGGCTGCACGAGGACTGCTTCCCGATGGAAGCGCACCTGACCGGCGACGACATCTACGACCTTACCAAGCTTGCCGTGCTCGAATACGTTTCGGGCGGGATCACGGCGGCGTTCGATATGTACTATCATGTGGACCGCATCGCCGAATGTGCGCGCGATACGGGCTTCCGCTTTGCGATCTGCGGCGCGGCGAACGACTACGGCGGAACGGCGGAATCGACACGGCGCGATTACGAAATGCTGAACGCGTTTGATCCGCTGGTATCCTGCCGGATCGGGTTCCATGCCGAGTATACGACGAGCGAACCGCTGCTCAAGGACCTTGCCGCCATGGCGCAGGATCTGAAAGCGCCGGTGTTCACCCACCTATCGGAGACGTCAACGGAGGTCGAGGACTGCATCGACCGCACCGGCATGTCGCCGCTTGCCTACCTCGATTCGCTCGGCATGTTCCGTTACGGCGGCGGCGCGTTCCACATGGTGTTCCCGATGGAGGGGGATTTCGAGATTCTGAAGGCGCGCGGGATGTATGTTTGCACCAACGCGGGATCGAACGTCAAGCTTTCGAGCGGCATTGCGCCGATCGAATCGTACTATGACGCGGGCATTCCGGTTGCGCTCGGCACCGACGGTCCGGCGAGCAACAACTGCCTCGATTTCTTCCGCGAGATGTTCCTCGTCTCGGGGCTGCAGAAGCTGACCGTCGGCGCGGCGGCGGCGGACGCGATCAAGGTTTTGCATTCGGCCTGCTCGGTCGGCGCGAAGATGATGGGACTCGACGACTGCGACTGTCTTGCGCCCGGAAAGCAGGCGGACCTTATCATGCTCGATCTGCACATGCCGAACATGCAGCCGCTGAACAACATCGCAAAGAACGTCGTCTACTCCGGCAGCAAGGCGAACGTCGCGCTGACGATGGTCGCGGGCCGGATCCTCTACGAACGCGGCACATACGCGATCGGCGTCGATCCGGAGGCGGTCTACGCGAAAGCGAACGAGATCATTGCACGCATCCGGAAAGCGGAGGGCAGATAAGATGGCGCATATCGAGGTCATAGCGGAATACAGCGACAAGGGCGCGATGCTTTGGGCGGACGCCTATCCCGGCGCGTACGCGCGCGGCGAAACGGTGTCGAAAGCGCTTGAGAAGTTCCCGAAGAATCTGTCCGTGTTTGCGCAGTGGGCGTACGGCGTGCCGATGCCCGACCTTGCGGAGTCCGACTTTGTCGTGACACACGCGTATAAGACCGATCTTGCGGTGGAGGACGCGGACGGCAACGTGCTGTTCCCGTCGGAACGGCTGCCGATGGATATGACCGAATACACGCAGAAGAAACAGCTTTGTCTGCGCTCGGCGCAGGACTTCGAAAAGCTGCTCAATTCGATCCCGCAGAAGGACCGCGCGCTGCGCAAATCGCGGCGCACGTTCTACGGCAAGATTCCGTGCTCGGCGCGCGAGATGGCGGACCACACGAACCGCACGCTGGAGTATTACGCAAGCGGGCTCGGCATTGCGTTCGAAAACGAGGGCGGACTGTTCGAAAACCGCAAGCGGCTGTTCCGCGCGATCGAATCGACGCCGAACTTCCTGCTGCCGCGCGTGCACGAAGCGCCGGACGGCGAGCTGTGGACGCTTCGCAAGCTTCTTCGCCGCCTGCTCTGGCACGACCGCATCCACGCGCACGCGCTCTGGCGGCATGCGATCACCTTCTGGCAGAAGGACCGCATCGCAAACCCGTTCTTCTTCACCGCGGACAAGTAAGCACAGCAGCCGATGCAGCGGAGAAAACAGAACGATGCCGACAAACATGTGAAGTGAACAGCTTCGGAATGGCTTGATTTCTCGCTGAGTGATGGAACACCGACCGGTCCGCAAACCGAATAGGCTTCCGAATTACGATTACTCGCAAATCGGATCGTATTTCGTTACGGTCTGTGTACAGGATATGCGATGTATCTTGTCCCGTATTTTGCCGGACGAAAACGGATGGGATGCATACACAGATCTGACGCCGATCGGACTATGCGTTGAAACGGTTCTTTTGGAAATGATGCAGCGCGATCCCGGTATTCGGATTGACTGGTATGTTATTATGCCGAATCATGTTCACTTGCTGGTTTCGATCGTATCCGATACTTCTCGCGGGGCGTCGGGGACGACGCCCCCTACGAATACGCTGTCAAGGTTTATCGGAACCTTTAAGCGGTTCACACAGAAATCATGCGAAAAACGAATCTGGCAGCGAGGGTTTCACGATCATATCATCCGAGACGAAGATGATTACATGGTTCGTTGGCGTTATATTGACGAGAACCCGAAAAAATGGTTGTTAAAAAAGGATTCCTATTTTAGGTTGTAAGTGAAATCATCAGGCGGTTCACAACGATACGATGCGTTTACGAACCGTAGGGGGCGTCCTCCCGGACGCCCCGCCAAAAAGCATTCATATGAACGATGCGGAGGAATGTGAATGAGCAGTGTATTGCCGGATGCTGTGCTTCAGAGGGCAATCGAAGAGGAAGACCGCTGTTTCCGGGAAAATCCCGATTCCAACGTTAAAGCATTTTTGGATCGTTTGAGAAATCTCGGCTTTCAGTTCTCGGTTTCCGTTCAGGTAAAGCAGTTTATGCCAAAGCACAAGGACACGATTCTGCCGCTTGCGGTTCAATACTATGATCAAGCTGTTTTGAGCAACGAACGATGCTATTTTATTTCGCTCATGCGCTATCCCTGCTGTAAAGAAGTCGTTCCCAAGCTTTTAGATGCGTTCCGCCGGTGCACGGAAGCTGGCGAGAGAGAACGCCTGTCCGAATGCATTTACAGCATACATGATAAAGATTACGCCGAAGAATACCTGAGTATTGTTTCAACCGCAGAATACGGAATACACAGAGCAATGTTTATCCTTCTTCTGGGGAGGATCAAATATCGGAAAGCAATCGGTGCGATCGCTGCATTGCTGCAGAATCCTCAGCTCTGCAAATATGCAATCAGCGCGCTCGGGGACTATCGGGAAAAAGAATTGGAGCCGTATTTTGTAAGATTTGCGGATTCCGACGATCCTTACCTCTCGAGATACGCGAAGCAGGCGCTGGCAAAGCTGCATTCTGACAGAAAGAAGTAAGGGCTTTCTCTGAATGCGGTCGAAGGGAGGGGAGAGCATGCGAAACATCAAGGCATGGCAATGGGCGATCCTCGGGTTTGTCGTACTGCTGCTGACCGGTTTTCTGTTTTTCTATGCGCATTGGTTTTCCTATCGTCTCGGCGCGCGGCACATGGATGAACAAATCCTGTATCCCGTCGCTGCGGCGATCCTGCTGCTGCCGCATTGCATCGGCGTCTGGGTGCTGACCGCTTTCAAAAAGATCCATCCGTTCTGGGCGATCCTGATCACGCTGCTGTTTGTCTGTGCACTGTTCTGCATTCCCGCAGGGTACAACGGCGGCTGCCCGATGTGCGATTCGACGGATCGGGTGTTTCAATGGCTGCACACGCGGTTTTACGGCTCGCCGCTGATCGCCGGCTGATTCTTTGCGGCGGCGGGCAGAAATTGCAGAAATCTGCGTAAAAATCTGCTTGACAATTCTTTTGGCTTCCTCTATAATGGGAAAGGTTAATTTGGCGCTATGCGCCATCACTATATTCGGAAGAAAGAGGTGTAGGATATGGTACGTACCTATCAGCCCAAAAAGAGACAGCGCAGCAAGGTGCACGGATTCCGCAAGCGTATGGCGACTGCGGACGGACGCAACGTTTTGAAGCGCAGACGCGCAAAGGGCCGCAAGAAGCTGAGCGCGTAATTTTTCGCGTTCCCGGAATTTTGTCCAAATCCAAATGAAGTGACAGAGGCGCTTGCGGCAAGCATTTCGCTTGCCGTATGTTGCTTTTCAGGGGAAAACGCAAGCGGTGAACCGGTCTTATTCGCTGAAACGGCATAAGGAGTTCCGCTATACCTATCGCGTCGGGCGCTCGATGAGCATGCCGCTCTTGACGCTGGTCTTTGCAAAGAGCCGGAACGAAACGGTCCGCATCGGCTTTTCGGTGTCGAAGCGGGTCGGAAACAGCGTACAGCGAAATCGGGCGAAACGCCGGATGCGCGCCTGCATCACGCCGATGGTCGATCGCCTGAAGGGCGGATGCAACCTGATCCTGATCGCAAAGCCGGAGGTTCTCGACGCGCCGTTTCCCGAACTGCAGCGGCAGACGGAAACGCTTCTGAAACGCTGCGGCGCGTGGGAAAACGAAGCATGAAACGGGTTCTTCTGGCGCTGCTGCGCTTCTACAAACGCAACATCTCCCCGCTTTTGCCGAACGCCTGCATCTACACGCCGACCTGTTCGGAATACGCAATGGAAGCGATTCAAAAGCACGGAGTCATCAAGGGCACGGGGCTCGCAATCTGGCGCGTTCTGCGCTGCAATCCGTTCATGAAGGGCGGATACGATCCCGTTCCGGAACCGAAAAACCATAAGGAGAGCATTTCATGACAACATCCTTTTTCCTGGTCAGATGGCTGTTCGCCGCGATGAACTGGGTTTATGAGCAGATGAGCACGCTGTTCACGCGAGGCGGCGGCGTCGTTGTGCTGACGATCCTTCTGTTCACGCTCGGCATCAAGCTGCTGACGATCTTTTCCGACATCAAGTCGCGCAAGTCGAGCATCCAGATGCAGAAGATTCAGCCGGAGCTCGACAAGCTCAAGAAGAAGTACGCAAACGATCCGCAGAAGATGAGCACGGAACAGCGCAAGCTCATGAAGGAGCGCGGCGTTTCGACGTTCGGCGGGTGCCTCCCGCTGCTGATCATGATGCCGCTGCTGTTCATGTTCTTCGAGGCGTTCCGCGCATGGTCGAACCAGCAGACGCTGAGCCTCATGATCGACATCGCAAACGGCAAGGGCGTGGAGACCTTCGAGGGCTTCCGCTTCCTGTGGATCACCAACATCTGGCGTCCGGACAACCTGATCGGCGGCAGCACGCTGATGAAGGGGAGCGAGTTCTGGACCACGTTCGCGGCGACGAACAACGTCAAGAACTTCCTGTTCTACGAGCAGAACGCGGATGTGCTGAACCAGATCCTCTACAAGCTGCACTTCTTCACGATCACGACCGGCGAGAACGGCGCGATCGAATATGTGCTGGCAAACGACGGCGGCGCGGCGTTCCAGGCCGCGTATCAGAACTTCGTCCTTCCGATCACATCCTCGATCGGCGGTTCCGGCTATGAGAACATGTCGAACGGCTTTGCGGTCCTGCCGATCCTGGCGGGCGCGACGACGTTCCTCTCCTCGTGGATCATGCAGAAGAGCCAGCCGAAACCGGCGGCCAAGGCGGACGACAAGAACGATCCGGCCGCGCAGACGCAGAACATGAGCAAGTGGATGATGTATCTCATGCCGCTCATGTCCGTCTTCTTCTGCTGGCGTTACGATTCAACCTTTGCGTTCTACTGGATCTTCTCCAACATCTTCTCGTTGGCGGTCACCCTGATTCTGAACGCGACGGTCTTTAAGAAAATGCAATCCGAACCTATGGAGGTAGTGAAATCATGAGAAGTATGGAATTCTCCGGCAGGAACATCGACGAAGCGATCTTCCACGGTCTCAACGAAATGGGACTGACGATCGACGAAGTCGTTACGGAGATCGTACAGAAAGAGAGCAAAGGTCTGTTCGGCATCGGCGCGAAGAACGCCATCGTGCGGCTGACCGAGCGCGAAGTGCCGGTCGTGCCGGATTTCGAAGCCGAGAAGGCCGCCGCGCATGAGCGGAAGAACGACCGCCCGAAGCGCGAGCGCAGCGAGAAGAAGGATCGCGGCGAAAAGAAGGAGCGCAGCGAAAAGCGCGAACGCCGCGAAAAGCAGCCGGAAGTCCCCGAGATCGCGTACAGCGAGGAGCTTGCGAAGAACAACGACGCGGCGATCTTCCTTTCCGAGCTTCTGAAGAACATGAAGATCGAAGCGACCGTCGAAGCGGCGGAGACCGAGGACGGTCTGCGTCTCAACATCCTCTCCGACACCGACGGACTGCTGATCGGCCGCAGAGGCGAAACGCTCGACGCGATCCAGTACATCGTGTCCCTGTACATGAACAAGGACCGCAAGGAGAACGGCTACCGCCGCGTCTCCGTCGACACGGAAGGCTATCGCCGCCGCCGCGAGGAAACGCTCCGCCGTCTTGCGAGAAAGAACGCCGCGCAGGTTGCGCGCTCCGGTCGTCCCGTTGCGATGGAGCCGATGAATCCGTACGAGCGCCGCGTGCTGCACTCCGCGCTGCAGGGCTTCAAGGGCGTGACCACGCACAGCGAAGGCGAGGAGCCGAACCGCCGCGTCATCATCACCCCCGACAAATAACGAACCTTTGACCGCCGAAAGGCGGTCTTGTCTTTCCTTATGAATGAATTCTTTGACACCGTATTTGCCCCGTCGAGCGCCGTCGGCGGCGCGATCTGCGTGATCCGCGTCTCCGGCGGGCATACGCGCGCCGTTGCGCAGGCGATCCTCGATGCGGCGGTCTGCGACAGCCCGAACCTGCTGCGCCGCGCAAAGATCCTGCATGGCGGCGCGGTCGTCGACGACTGCATGGCGGTCTTTTTCCGCGCGCCGAAAAGCTACACCGGCGAGGACATGCTCGAACTGCACTGCCACGGCGGCTTTGAGACCGTGCGCGCCGTGCTCGAAACGCTGTCCCTTTCCGGCGCGGTTCCCGCTCCGGCGGGCGAATTCACCAAGCGCGCGTTTCTGAACGGCAAGATGGACCTTTCGCAGGCGGAAGCGGTGATGGACGTGATCAACGCCCAGTCGCAGAACAGCCTCAGGGTTGCCGTCGAACAGCTCGGCGGCAGCGTCAGCCGGCGCATCCGGAACGCGGAGGAACTGCTGCTCAACATGCGCGCCGCGATCGAAGCGGCGATCGATTATCCGGACGAGGCGGAGCTCGACGGCTCGCACGCCGCATTGCTTTCGGACGCCGAAGCCGAATTGTCCGCGCTGATCGAGGAGGGACGCAGCGGGCGCGTGCTGCGCGACGGATTGAAGGTTGCGATCCTGGGACGCCCGAACGTCGGCAAAAGCTCGCTTCTAAACGCGCTTCTGGGACAGGACCGCGCGATCGTCACGTCGGTCGAAGGCACCACGCGCGACGTGCTCGACGAGCGCGCCGTACTCGAGGGCGTACCGGTGCGGCTGATCGACACCGCGGGGCTCAGGGATACGTGCGACGAGGCGGAACGCATCGGCGTGGAACGCGCAAAGAACGCGATGGAAGATGCGGACGTGCTGCTGATCGTGCTGGACGGCAGCGTTCCGACGACCGCCGCGGAGCAGGCGCTTCTGGAGGAGACCAGAGGGCGGAGGCGCATCGTCGCCGCCAACAAGTCCGATCTCGGCACCGTGACCGACGCCGATCTTGCGATCAGCTGCAAAACCTGCGAGGGGCTTGAAACGCTGAAGACGCGGATCGCGTCGTTTGCCGAAGCCGCGCGGCAGTCCGCGGTGTGCATCACCAACGAGCGCCACATCCGCGCGCTGGAGCTTGCGCTCGACGCGGTTCGTCACGCGAAAACGCAGACGGAGCCGGACTGCATCGCCACCGACGTGCAGGAAGCGCTGCATCAGCTCGGCACGATCACCGGCACCGACGTCGACGCCGAGGTGATCGACCGGATCTTTTCAAACTTCTGCGTCGGAAAATAAGGGACATCCGAATTTGAACGAAGAAAGCGGGGGAGAAGCGAAACGATGAAACTTTCGATCATCTTTGAAGAAAAACCGAAAAGATGGGGATTCCGCGGAGATCCGTATTTTTGGGATCATCTGAAGAATCTTGCGGAGAACATGGATCCGGTTTCTCCCGACGAACTGGAGAACTGGATCAAAGAGGAATACCGGAAGCTTGCAGGCAAGCCGATGACCGACCGTTACGGCGACTTTGCCGTGATTAAGCAGTTTGCCCACGGCGGAATGAGCTCCGGCGGCGTCGATAACCTTTGGTGGACGGAAACAGGCATTCCGCTGCTGAAAAGCAGATTGACCGCGCTTTCATAGGCTTCGGTACGCGGATGAGGCCGGTTCTTCATCCGCCGTTTTCCGCCCGCGGTTTTGTTTTGGATCAAAAATAGCCCCGACGAATCGGGGCTTTCTTTTTTGCAGCGACGCTTTTTATGTGGTCGGGATCATCCAGACGAACGGGTTCATGCGGTAGAAGAAGCCGCCGAGCGGCGTCTTGATGATCATTACGCCGAGGCGCGGCACGATCACAAGAAGGATCGGGACGAGCATGAAGAAGATCGAGAGCAGCACGACGCCGTGCAGAAATCCGATGCCGCACGAGAATACCGCGTCGTAGCGCTTGAGCGCCGGCAGCCCTTTGCGCCCGTAGTCGACCATGCGCAGGATGAAGCCGAGAAAGATCCGGATGCCCACGAACAGGACGAGCAGCGAGAGAATGTTCAGCACGACGTCCACGATCGTCTGGTTGAAGTAGTCGCCGAGCGTAGAAATGCCGCTGTCGCGATAGACCTCGTTGCGGATGTTTTTCTTCACCGCGCGTCCGAACGGGATCGGCATTTCGGCGTTCCTGATGACCGTGTTGAGCTGTTCGTCGTCGAGCGCCGCGGCGGGATCGTGGATCATCTCCACGCTGGTGCGGTTGACGTATTCATAGCCTTCGAAGTAATAGAGCAGCCCGCCGTACAGCGTGTTGCTTTCGCGCACGGGCGCTGCGACCGCGGGGATCAGAAGCAGAGCGAGGAAGAACGAAAGGATCGTCAGTCCGATGCTGATCGCGGAATAGATTACCCCGCGATAGTAGCCCGCGAGGACGCAGAGTCCCAGTATGACAAGGATCGGGATGGTGACCATAGGCGTCTCCTTTCCGCGTTATTCTGTGACGGTGACGCGCCAACAGCCGTCGCCGCTCATGACGATAAAGCCGGTGTCGCCGAATTCGTAGACGGCGGACGGGATGTGCGTCTGCTCAACGTCGTTGAGTTTCTTGCCCGCAAACGAGAATTGCAGGAAGTTTTCTTTGGTAAAGATGCAGATGCTCTGATGGTGCACGAACGCGCCGACGACCGGCGCCGGCAGATACTTCTGCATGACGGTGGACCACAGGTCGTCCGTCTGTGAAATCGTGATCAGGCGGACCAGGCTGTTTTCCTCGTCCTGCGCGGCGTCGGGCAGCGCGATGAAGTATGCGCTTTCGGTGCCGGCCATAAAGTCCACGATCGTACTGCCGTACACGCGCACGCGGTCGCGCTCGGCGGAGAAGCCGCCGCTTTCGTCGCGGTCGTAGCGGATGATCGCCTGCGTCCCGACGAGGAACAGGCAGCGGTCGCTCAGATACGCGTCGTAGATCGACTGGTTGTAGAACGCCGTCGAGAAGTGGATCATCGCGCCGCCGTTGCGGCAGTCGTAGATACGCACGATCGATTCCTCCGAGAACTGCTTGGCGTTCATCGTCGAAACCCACAGCAGTTCGGTCGAACCGGTGTTCAGAAAATCGAACGCGACGACGCGCGGATTGCGCTCCGGAAACGTCAGCGTGTTGACCTCTTTCAGATTGCGGTCGAGAATCAGGATGTGGTGCATGCCGTTCGGACTCTGGAACAGGATCGCGGCAAACTCGGTGCCGACGCGGATATCGAGGATCGAGTACCCTTTCAGCGTGATTATCTCGTCACGCCCCTGCCGCTGGATCGTCTGACCGGCGTAAACGACCGTCATGGTCTGCGAGGCGTCGTAGCCGTCGATGCCGTGCAGCTCGTAGAATGTGTTGGTGTCGCGTTCGCCGTCGTAGATGTACAGATGGTCGGAGGTGCGGTAGGAGAGCAGGTTCTGCTTCATGCGGTAGTCGAAGCCGAGGTCCACGTCCGCGCGCGTATAGTTCAGCACGGTGTCGCGCTTTCCGTACATCATGTAGAGCAGACCGGCGACGCCCGCAAGCAGAATGCCCGCGGCAATGCCGAAGATCGTAAGCCGCGATACGGTCATACGACCGATCATCAGCTTGCGTTCCGCGCTTTCCCGCAGATATTCGCGAATGTGTCGGATCAGCTCTCTCATGAATCTCCGTTCAGTCGTTCCGTTTCGGCGCGCGCACCGTGAGCGCCTTCGGCAGCACACGGAAGGTCACGGGCGTGCCGTCCATGCGTTCGCCGTCCACCTCGATGCGCGAAACGGGATCGCATACGACCGAAACCTCGGTCGCCTTGCGATAGGTGATCACGGGCAGCCCGATGTGCTTGCCCTTGATGAATTTCGGCAGCAGGCTCAGAAGCCGCAGCCGGTTCACGTCATGCGCGATGCACACGTCCAGAAGCCCGTCGGACATGTCCGATTCGGGCAGCACGTTCATGCCGCCGCCGAAATGCGTGCCGACGCCCGCCGCCGCCATCAGCACGTTCTGTTCGATCGTGCCGTCCGGGAACGTCAGCGTCGTTTTGCGCAGCTTGAGCCCGAGCACCGCCTTGAGGCAGCCGAGCCGGTAGGCGGTCTCGCCGTTGCGGCACTTGGGCTTGAATTCCTCGGTGTAATCCAGCACGTCCACGTCGAAGCCGAAGCCCGCGATGTTGAAAAAGACGGTGCCGTTCGCTTCGCCCGCGTCCACCACGCGGTTTTCGCCGTTCAGAAGGATGTCGACCGCGGCCTGCGCATCGATCGGAATGTGCAGCGGGCGCGCATAGTCGTTGCCGGTGCCGCAGGGCAGAAGCCCCAGCACGCGGTCGGTACGGAGTACGCTCATCGCGGTCTCGCGCAGGGTGCCGTCGCCGCCGACGGCAACGATCACGTCAAAGCCTTCGTCGATCGCCTCTTTGGCGAGCAAGGTCGCGTGGCCTGGGTACTGCGTTTCTTTGACGGCATATTCGACGCCGCGCGCGTCGAGAATGGCTCTTACCTGCTCCAGATACTTCTTTCCGTTTCCGCTGCCGGAGACGGGGTTCGCAACGAGACAAAACCGTTCCATGGATGGCTCCTGTTCACTGCATATAATTCTAATGTATTATATTATCACAGAACGCGAAACCGGTCAAGCGCGCGCGAACGCGTCCGATTGTGAAAACAAACGAAGCATTGCAAACTTTTTGAAACATCGCTGAAAAAGCGGTTTCCCCGCTTGCAAAGCCGCAGGTGTTGTGGTATGATACCATAATCCGGCGAAGAATGCCGACTTGGTGAATATACAGTAAGGAGAAGGAACATGGCTACACTGGAAAGATTAGAGGGGAACAAGGCAAAACTGACGATCACGATCGACGCGGAAACGTTTCGCAAGGCGTTGAACGAGGCGTATAAGAAGACCGCGGGCCGCTATGCGGTGCAGGGCTTCCGCAAGGGCAAGGCGCCGCGCAGGATCATCGAGACCTACTACGGCGAAGGCGTTTTCTATGAGGATGCGTTCGACGCATGCTGGGGCGACGCATACGACGCGGCAATCGACGAACATGAACTGTTCGCAGTCGACCGTCCCGATGTGGATATAGAGAAGATCAGCGAGGCGGAAGGCGTCGTGTTCAACGCCGTCGTGCAGCTGAAACCCGAAGTCACGCTCGGCGAATACAAAGGTATTGCGGTGCCGAAGGCGGACTATACTGTAAGCGACGAGGATGTTGACAAGGCGCTCGAAACGGAACGCGAGAATCAGGCGCGCTTCGTGGACGTCGACCGTCCGGCGGAGGACGGCGACCGCGTGCTGCTCGACTATTCCGGCAGCGTCGACGGCGAGAAGTTCGACGGCGGCACGGCGGAGGACCAGACGCTGGTGCTCGGCAGCCACACGTTCATCCCGGGCTTCGAAGAACAGCTCGTGGGCATCAAGGCGGGCGAATCGCGCGACGTCAACGTGACGTTCCCGACCGAGTACCATGCGGAGCATCTTGCGGGCAAAGCCGCGGTGTTTGCGTGCACGGTCAAGGCGGTCCAGAAGAAGGAACTGCCGGAGATCAACGACGAACTGATCGGCGACATCTCCGAGTTTGAAACCGTCGATGCATGGAAAGCCGACAAAAAGGCCAAAATGCTCGAAGAAAAGAAGCAGTACATGGACAACATGCGCGAGAATCTCGCGGTCAAGGGCGCGTGCGACAACGCGCAGGTCGATATCCCGGACTGCATGATCGAGCGTCAGATCGATTATATGATGCAGGATCTCAAGTACCGTCTGCAGGGCAGCGGTCTCGATATGGACACCTACATGAAGTACCTCAACACGACGGAAGCCGATATGCGCAAGAACTACCGCACGGAAGCGGAAGCGCGCGTCAAGATGCAGCTCGTGATCGACGCGATTGCAAAGGCGGAGAACGTGCAGGCGACCGACGAGGACATCGAAGAGGAGATCAGGAAGTACGCGGAAAACAGCGGCACGGACGTCGAGACCTTCCGGGCGCAGCTCTCGCAGGGCGACCGCGAATACCTTGCGGACCGCGTGGCGGTCGACAAGACCGTGAAGCTGATCGTCGACGCAGCGGTTGAGACCGAGCCGGAGAAGGCGGCCGAATAACAACGGCATACAACCCCTCCGTCAGCCTGACGGCTGCCACCTTCCATAACACAGGGGAGGCGGGAGCGAACACGGCGCAGGCGGCGGATCGAACCGAAACACAAAACCGCTCTGTCAAAAGATTGTTGACGGAGTGAGATCCAAAAGGAGGTATCCAAATGAATCTGATACCGATGGTGGTCGAACAGTCCGGCCACGGCGAGCGTTCCTATGATATCTGGTCGCGCTTGCTGAAGGATCGCATCATCTTCCTCGGCGGCCCGATCGACGACGATACGGCAAATCTCGTCATCGCGCAGATGCTGTTTCTGGAAGCGGAGGATCCGGACAAGGATATTTTCCTCTATATCAACAGCCCCGGCGGTTCCGTGAGCGCCGGTCTCGCGATCTACGATACGATGCAGTATCTGAAGTGCGAATGCAGCACGATCTGCGTCGGGCTTGCGGCAAGCATGGGCGCGTTCCTGCTGGCGGCGGGCGCAAAGGGCAAGCGCAAGGCGCTGCCGAACAGCGAGATCATGGTGCATCAGCCGAGCGGCGGCGCACAGGGACAGGCGACGGATATCCGGATCCACGCCGAACAGATCATCCGCATCAAGGACCGGCTGAACCGGATCCTTGCGGAACGCACCGGTCAGCCGCTCGAAGTCATCGAGCGCGACACCGAGCGCGACAACTTCATGGACGCAGAACAGGCGAAAGCCTATGGACTGGTGGACGAAATCATCGCACCGAGGAGATAACATATGGCAGGCACAAGAGACAGAGACAATTTCGATAAGGTTCGTTGCAGCTTCTGCGGCAAGCAGCGCAGCGAGGTCCGCAAACTGATTGCGGGCCCGAATGTGTATATCTGCAACGAGTGCGTCGAGCTGTGCCGCGAGATCGTGCAGGAGGATATGCGCTACGAACAGCCCAACGAGCAGAGCAGCGCGTATACGATGGAGGACATCCCGAAGCCCGCGGAAATCGTGGCGGCGCTCGATCAATACGTCATCGGACAGCAGGACGCGAAGAAGGCGCTTGCGGTCGCGGTCTACAACCACTATAAGCGCATCCGCATGATGAACGACAAGGATTCCGACGTGGAACTGCAGAAGTCGAACATCATCATGCTCGGACCGACGGGCTGCGGCAAGACGCTGCTCGCGCAGACGCTTGCGAAGATCCTTGACGTGCCGTTTGCCGTGGCGGACGCAACCGCGCTCACCGAGGCGGGCTACGTCGGCGACGACGTGGAGAACATTCTCCTGAAGCTCATCCAGGCGGCGGACTACGACATCGCCAAGGCGCAGATGGGCATCGTCTACATCGACGAGATCGACAAGATCGCCAGAAAGGGCGAGAACGTTTCGATCACGCGCGACGTCTCCGGCGAGGGCGTACAGCAGGCGCTGTTGAAGATCCTCGAAGGCACCGTCGCAAACGTGCCCCCGCAGGGCGGCAGAAAGCATCCGCAGCAGGAATGTCTGCAGATCGATACGACGAACATCCTGTTCATCGTGGGCGGCGCGTTCACGGGGATCGACAAGATCATCCAGAAGCGCACCGGTCAGAAGCTCATGGGCTTCGGCGCCGAAGTGCGCTCGGTCAAGCAGATGGACGTCGGCACGATCCTCAAGAGCATCCTGCCCGAGGACCTTCTGAAGTTCGGTCTGATTCCGGAATTCGTCGGCCGCGTGCCGATCATCGTCACGCTCGAAAACCTCACCGAGGAAGCGCTGATCCAGATCCTCACCGAGCCGAAGAACGCGCTTGCGCGGCAGTATCGCCGCCTGTTCGAGATGGACGGCGTCGACCTCGTGATCACCGACGACGCGCTCAAGGCGGTTGCCGAAAAGGCGATCGAGCGCAAGACCGGCGCGAGAGGTCTCCGGGCGATCATGGAGGACGTGATGCTCAACATCATGTACGAGATCCCGTCGCAGGAAGGCGTCAAGACCTGCGAGATCACGGCGGACACGATCAACAAGATCGCCCCGCCGAGGCTCATCCGCGACGGCGAACCGCAGCCGAAGCTGCCTGCGGGACGCAAAACCCGCACCGCAAAGGCGGCGCCCGCGGTCAAGAAAGCGGAGTGACGCACGGAGCCGGAGCGTTCCGGCGACGGCTCGAACCGAACAACAAACACGAAGGAAGGACGTACCCGCGTCCTTCTTTTTTATGCATCGTTAAGGCAGTCCGCTTTCCTTTGTTGCGCAAGTCCGCGCAGTATGATATACTGAACAAAAATGCGGAGGAGGGATGCGGATGCGCGGGCTTAAATACAGGTGTCTGGTACTCGATCACGACGATACCGTGATGAACAGCACGGCGCACGTGCATCATCCGGCGTTTCTCGTCGCGCTCAAGGAGCTGCGTCCGGGGCTTCAAATGGACCTCGACACGTATTTTCGCATCAACTTCGATCCCGGATTTCTGCCATACTGCGAAGACGTGCTGCACTTTACGCCGGAGGAATTCGACCGCGAGCTTGCAATCTGGCAGGACTATGTGCGCACGCACGTGCCGGAGGTGTTTCCCGGTGTCGAACGGATCCTGCGCGAGCAGATCGCCCGCGGCGGGTACGTGTGCGTCGCGTCGCATTCGTTCCGACACAACATCCTGCGCGACTATGCGGCGAACGGGCTGCCGGAACCGACGCTGATCTACGGCTGGGAGCTGCCGCGGGACCTGCGCAAGCCGAACCCCTACGCGCTTGACGAGATCATGCGCATTCTGGAGCTCAAACCGGATGAGATTCTGATGGTGGACGATCTGAAACCGGGCTATGACATGGCAAAGAGCCGGAACGTGCCTTTTGCGGCGGCGGGCTGGGCATACGACGTGCCGGAGATTCGCGCGTTTTTGCAGGAAAACTGTCCGCTGTATTTCGATACGCCGGACGCGCTGTACCGGTATCTGTTTGAATGATTCGCGTGGATTTCATCCGCTCTGACGAGAATAAAACGGGAGGGCAAACAATATGGGCAATACGAAAACCGCAATCAGCGATTCGCTGACCAGACTGGTCGACAAAATGCCGGCGGATGGCGTGCAGACGATCCTCGGCGTCTTTGCCAAGGAGACGCAGGAATTCAAGCTCGATCTGGAGCGCAAGAAGTTCCTGAAAGAGGAGCTGCACCTCAAGGACGTCGATCTCAATTCGTGGCAGACGGCGGCGGACGTCATCCGGCATTTCGACGCGTCGGAGCTTGCGGTCAAGCATCCGCAGGCGGCAAAGAACACGCTGATCATGGTGCTGTCGATGTTCCCGCCGACGCTGATCGTCGCGGGGCTCTGCGCAGGCGTGCCGGAGGAGACGCTTTCGAACATCCTCGGATTCTCGCTCAAGGCGACGCCGGATCATCTGATCAACATGCTCGTCACGCATCAGGCGAACGTCGTTGCGGCGCGCAACGCGGCGTTCGCGGAAGCCGACCGGATCGAGGACGGCAAGCGCAATCTCGCGTTTGTCACCAAGGACGAACTGCTGTTCCAACAGCTCAAGAAGCTGGTTGAGACCGACGACGATGAAGCGGAGGTTGTGATCGGCACGAAAGACGGCACGGTGCGGCTCGTGCGGTGGGAGGAGCAGAAATGGCTCTATCGCAGCAGGACCGACACGGTCGATACCAAGGTGCTCGTGATCGGCGACTGCAAGGGCGCGGATTCCGGCGTCAAGCTGATGAACGCGATCTACGATCAGTACGGCATCCGTTACGGTTGGATCGGCAACTGCGCCTATGTGCATGCCGACCTTCGCAGGATCCGCGCGAAGGGCGTGTATGACGCGTTTCTGAAAGAACTGCGCGAAATGCCTGCACCGGAGATCATCAAGGAGGACAAAAAGCTGCGGCTGAACTGGAAGACCGGTTTAAAGACCGCGCTCGCGACGCCGCTGATGGCGAAGGACCTGTACGACGACACGGTTGCGGTCAAGCGGCAGATGTACTTCTTCGGTGTGATTCATTTCTACTATCACGGACTGGAGAAATTCCTGGAATCCTGACAAGATATGGTGGCGCGCGCACGCGTCACGCGCTATATATATTAATATGAAAAAAGGCACTCGCAAATCTGCGGGTGCCTTTGACGGTTTGAAGCTTACAGAGCGATGTCGTGCGCGACGCGGTACATATAGCCGTCGAGGTTCTTCTTCATCTCCAGGGCTTCCTCGATCGGCGTCAGCACGATGCGCGAATCGCGGTAGCAGACGACCTGATTCGTGTTGCCGGCAAGAAGCTGCTCGACCGCATAGTGTCCCATGCGGGACGCCATGACGCGGTCACGCGCGGTCGGCGCGCCGCCGCGCTGGATGTAGCCGATGATCGAAACGCGCGCTTCGAGACCGGTCTCGTCGGCGATGCGCTTGCAGATTTCGTCGCACTTGCCGACGCCCTCCGCGACGATGATCAGATGGTGATGCTTGTCGTGCATGCGGCCTTCGCGGATCTTTTCGATGACGTCGTGTTCGAAACTGTAGGGGAACTCGGGGATGATGATCGACGTTGCGCCGACCGCGACGCCGACGTAAACCGCAAGGTGACCGGCGTGCCGTCCCATGACCTCGACGACGGAGACGCGCTCGTGCGACTGCATGGTGTCGGCAAGCTTGTCGATCGCTTCCACCGCGGTGTTCGCCGCCGTGTCGAAGCCGATCGTGTAGTGGCTGCAGCCGATGTCGTTGTCGATCGTTGCCGGAATGCCCATGACCTTGACGCCCTGCTTGGAAAGCGCGAGCGCGCCGCGGAACGTGCCGTCGCCGCCGATGCAGACGACCGCGTCCAGTCCGAGATACCGGCAGGTCTGCGCCGCGCGGTGCTGACCGGCTTCGGTCATGAAGTCTTCGCTGCGCGCGGTGTACAGGATCGTGCCGCCGCGGTGAATGATACCGTTGACGCTGCGCGCGTTCATCTCCATGACGTCCGCGTGGATCAGGCCCTGATATCCGCGGCGGATGCCGACGGGAATGACCTTGTTCATGAGACAGGTGCGGACCGCCGAACGAACGGCCGCGTTCATGCCGGGCGCATCGCCGCCGCTCGTCAGAATACCGATACGACGAATTTTATTCTCCATAGTTCAAATCCTCCTTCTCCATAGATAATATATCATATCC
>JAEEGG010010226.1_pt1 | contig 20780 bp, 5 predicted proteins | sample 9134161 | NCBI WGS metagenome assembly JAEEGG01 (sample SAMN16246543, study PRJNA631951) | gut metagenome | biome: gut microbiome; feature: rumen; material: CR-attached | host: Bos | place: Iran: Karaj | collected 2018-10 | reverse complement strand
GACATTTTCCTCTATGATATTGAGAAGAAGACCACAAAGAACCTCAGCGAGGGCATCATGGGCTATGACCAGAACCCCGTGTTCAGCCATAACGGCAAATACATCGCCTGGGAGAGCATGGAGCGCGACGGCTACGAAAGCGACCTGATCCGTCTGATGGTGATGGATTTGACCACTGGTGAACGCACCAACTATTCTGAGAATTTCGACTACTATTTCACCGGCATTGGTTGGTCGGATGATGACAAGGAAATCCTCGGTGTGGTCTATTACCGTGGCACCGACCAGGTTTTCGCCTGCAACCTCGCCACCAAAGAATTCCGTCAAGTCACCGATGGTTGTCACGACATCCACAGCTTCGAGCTTGTAAACGGCAAGCTCTACTGCGACCAAGTCTCCATGCAGTATCCTTCCGAAATTTACGTATATAACGCGAACGGTGTCAAGGCCGAAGGCAAGAAGATTTCCGCTATCAACGATGACATCCTATCGCAGGTACGTATGGGTAAGGTTGAGGAGCACTGGATCAAAACCCATGACGGCAAGGACATGCTCACTTGGCTGATTTATCCTTACAACTACGACAGTACGAAGGTCTATCCTGCCCTACTCTACTGTGAGGGCGGTCCGCAATCCGAGGTCGGCCAATTCTGGAGCACGCGCTGGAACTTCATGGTGATGAGCGGTGCGGAGTATTTCATCATCGCCCCCAACCGTCGTGGCACCGTGGGATTCGGCCAGGAGTGGACAGAGGCCATCAGCGGCGACTACGGCGGACTTTGTATGCAGGACTACATGACCGCCGCCGACTATTTCGCCGACAATGTGAAACAGATTGACAAAGAGCGTCTTGGCGCGTGCGGTGCCAGCTTTGGTGGTTACAGCGTCTATTGGCTCGCCGGTCACAACCATGATGTGAAGGGATACAACGAAGGCCGCCGTTTCAAAGCCTTTTTAGCGCACAACGGAATGTTCAATTTTGAACAGCAATATTTGGAGACCGAAGAGATGTGGTTTGACAACTGGGACATCGGCGGTCCGTACTGGGATTGGAACAACCCGCAGGTCAAGAAGAGCTACGCCTGCTCACCTCACCTTTATGTTGACAAATGGAACACGCCGATTTGCGTGATTCACAGCGAGTTTGACTTCCGTATCGTCGCTTCTGAAGGCATGGCCGCCTACAATGCTGCGCAGATGCGCCACATTCCGAGCCGTTATCTCTATTTCCCCGATGAGACGCATTGGGTGCTGAAACCGCAGAACAGCCTGCTGTGGCATCGCAACTTCATTGACTGGTTCGATACGTATTTGAGATAGATTGCGGAAATTATTGCGGAAAATGCGGAAAGGCGCGGAAACTTTTTGGGGTTTCCGCGCCTTTTTTTGTTTCCAACAGATGACTGTTCGAGAACGATGGATTACAACCAATCGTTTAACGAAATCATAAGGCAATCATTTCCTTACGATTACGCTGCCGCTGCCTTGGTGGGTAGCCAAAACAAGCACTTCGGCTATCTGCACGTGTGCAGGGGCATTGGCGGCATACACAGCCACATCGGCAATATCATCGCCTGTCAAAGGCTTAATGCCTTTATAGACATTGGCAGCCCGTTCCTTGTCGCCATGGAAACGGGTGTTACTGAAGTTCGTTTCCACCAGTCCAGGCTTAATATTCGTCACTCTTACGGCAGTATTCGCCACATCAAGACGCAGCCCATCGGTCAGAGTTTTCACTGCAGACTTGGTAGCGCAATAGACGTTTCCGTTGGCGTAGGCTGCATCACCTGCCACTGAGCCGATATTGATGACATGTCCGCGGTCACGGGCCACCATACCTGGAACAATGAGACGTGTCATGGTCAGCAGTCCCTTGAGGTTGGTGTCAATCATCGTATCCCAATCGTCGAAACTGCCTTCATATTCGGGTTCCAAGCCAAGTGCCAAACCGGCATTATTCACCAGCACATCAATTTCGCGCCATTCTTCGGACAGTCCGTTGACACACAGCGTGGCTTTTTCGCGGTCACGCACGTCAAACACCAGCGTCTGCACTTTTGTCCCCTTGACCGTCAGTTCCTTGCGGATTTCCTCAAGTCGTTGTTCGTTACGACCCGTCAAAATTAATTTGTCTCCATTCTCGGCGAATTTCCTCGCGCAACCAAGTCCAATCCCGCTTGTCGCGCCTGTTATCAAAACAATCTTATTCATAATCAGAACTTTATATTAAAAACGCAAATCTTCAAATATCTATCTACCTTTGTGTTTTTTGAAATGACCTCACAATTGCGCAGTCATACGGTAAGAAAGGGTCGTCACCTGTTCCGGCAACGACCCTTTTTCATGAATTTCACGATTTACGATTTGCGAATAACCGCAAATCAAAAACCGAAAATTCTACTTCTTCACGAAAGTCTTCGTCGCCACACCTTGGTCGGTGGTCACGCGCACGAAATAGACGCCGTTGGCGAGACCGCTGACGTTGATGCGGGTCGGATTGTCAATCACGTTGACGGTGTTAATCACCTTGCCATAAACATCGATTACCTCAACCGATTTCACATTGCTCATTGTGCATTCCACATTGATGTACTCCTTGGCGGGGTTCGGGTAGAGAGCGATGCTGTTGGCCAGATGGCTTTCAATACCGGTGGTGGTCACGGAGATGGGTTGTGACCATCCGCTGAGGTTGCCGTTGCCACAGTTGGCCTGCACCTGAATCTGATACGTGGTGTTCTGTGCCAGACCCGTGATGGTGTAGCTGTTCGTAGTAGAAGACGCGGACGAGATAGAGCCACCTTGAGGGCTATATTGGATGTTATAGCTTTCCGCATTTGCACTGGCATTCCACGAGATAGCAATACTTTCGCCTGTGATATCACCTGCGGTGAGGCCTGTAGGCACGTCGCAAGGCTCAACATCTTCGGGCAGTGTGTTGAAGGTCATCTCAGTGCCATAAACAGTCGTGCCGTTGTAGGTGATGAACGCCTTGAAGGTGTAGCCTGTGTTGGCGGTCAGACCAGTGAGGTTAGCCGTGAAGGCGTTGCCCGTTCCTGTGCCAGCAATCTGCGTGTAGGTGCCGCCCGTGGTGGCTTTCCATTCGAAGCCCTTCGCCGAGATGGACACATTGTCAGGATTCGTGATGGTGGCGTTCAGCGTGGCGGTGGTCTGTGCTATAGAGGAAGCGGCGTTGGTGGCTACGGTAGGATTGGTAGGCACAGGACCGGAACCGACCTCGAAGTTGGCAACGAAGGTCTTGTCACCGGTGACCGTGATGATGATGGAAGGATCTGTGCCAACCACGTTTGTGCCGAAGCTCGACTCCTGGGTCCAGTTCACGAAATTGTAGCCGGAGAACGGAGTGGCAACCAAGGTGATTTGCTCACCGGCAGTGTAAGTGCCACCACCGGTGGCTGTTCCCATGCTGCTGTCGTTCACTTCGACGGTGATGGTGTAGGTGGTGCCGGAATTGTCGATGAAGATGGCGTTCAGGGTGAGGTCGGTGGCAGCGACAAAAGTGTAGGGATTGTCGGTGCTGAGAATGTTGTTAGTCTCGTCAACCCATTTGGAGAAGGTGTAGTCGGAATTCGCGGTGGCACTCACGGTGACATTGTCGCCGATGTTATAGATGCCCGAACCCATGACGGTACCATAGGCCGGGTTGTTCTGTCCCACATTGATGGTCACCTGGTTGGCACCAGCCTGCTGACGGACAGTGAATTCGTCGATGGAGAGACGGAATTGGTCGGTGCAGTTAAAGTGACGCAGAGCGATATAGATGTTCTGGCCGGAATATGCGCTCAGGTCGATGACCGGATTGAAAATGCCAGTCCCCAAAGTCCACTCCTGCAACATGGTGAAGTCGGTGGTGTTGGTATTTCCAGTGGTGGAGATGAAGACACCGTAGTGTTCGGCAGGCCAGCTCTGGTCTTGAGCGGTGGCAGCCCAAGTAACTTCATAGTTGCCAGTGGCAGGAATGGCAAACTGCGGGGAAATCAGCCAGTTGTCAGGAGTCAAAGCACCCGCACTGTTGTCGTATGAAGCCGATTGGATAGCGCCTCCGTAAATCATCCAGTTGTAACCATCGCCGTCTGCATCAATTGATGTCCAGCATGCGGGTTCAGCACTGAAGTCTTGAACGTAGGGGAACGCATCGATAGAACCACATTGTGTACTTGCTGCGACAGTGACCATCATGGAGCTTTCGCCGTCTGAACAGTTCGCCACCACACCGAACACAAAGTTGGAAGAAGAGGCGAGGTTGTCAAAGGTGTATGTCGTGTCAACAGTGTTGTCCACTAAAGTCTCACCATTATATACGTCATAGCTGTCGGCGGAACCACTCCAACTGATGGTCACGCTGTTGGAGGTGGTTGCGTCAACAGTCAATGCGGTTACTGGCACGCAGCTTGTACAAGCGTTGTTCATGGTCAAGAAAACACCTGCGGAGAGCTCGCTCCCGTCTTCAACAATATAGAGGGGATAGTTGTCGGCGTTGCGGATTTCGAAGCTGGTCTCGGAAGCATAACTGCCGATAGTCCAGCTGAAGCTTACGGGAGCACCGGAGCAGACGCTGAAAGTCTCGGTTGAGGTGTATCCACTGGAGAAGGTGAAGGCTCCAATGACAGTGCCGCCTTGAATGATTTGGATGGTATTTCCGTTCCATCCGTCACCGTAAGAATCATTACCCACGATGGTAATCTGACAGCTGCCGCTTTCACAATCGGTAGTGGCATTGACAGTGGCAATGTATGATTCTGCTGAAGCCGAACAGTTGGCGGCCACGCCGAAGGTGTAACCGGTACTGCCGGTGAGACCTGTAACCTCATATTCAAGGTCATATAATCCGCTGGCAACGACAGAAGAGTCAGACATGTCATAAATTGTATAAGTCGCATCGGTGTTGTTGTTGTCAATCCAAGACAGGAAAACGCTGTTGGCGGTGGCACTGTCAACAGAAAGTCCTGTCACAGGGTAGCAGATATCACCTTCACCGGGAGTGAAATAGATGGTGGTCTTGGGCAGGAAGTCGCGTTGGCTGATAGAGGTGCCGTAGCCGCCCATGGAGGCTCCTGTGGCAGAAACGCCATACCAGCTGCAAGATGAATAGGTACCTTCAAGCGTCTGCAAGAAACCAACCATAAGGTTGCCACCAGCGTAAAGATATGGAGTGGTAAAAATCACTTCCATCTTGTTGTCGCTGATGGAAAGGCTGCCGGCATATACTTGGGTCATGTTGCTGTAATCGGCAAGATCTGTAAGGGTGGTGTTGTTCGTTGTGGTCAGGTAAACATTAAAGGTGGCAGCACCCCAGCTGACACTGTTGTTGCTGGAATGGAATGTCAGTTTGTTTATGGTGCCAAGCTGCATGGCGGCGAGGTCTGCTGCGGGAATGATGAACTGGCTCTTGGTGATTTCGTCAACCCACAAACCATATATCGGCACGTAGGAGTTCGTAGAGGTACCGTCGTTAACGGTAATCATGTATGCGTCGGTCGGGGTGAAGGTGATGATGTTGCTCCATTCGCTTTGGTCATCAACATCGCAGTTGGCGCGAACTTGGGCAGTCATAGCCGTTTCAGGAGTGAGGCCTGTGAGTTCGTAAGGATTAGTGGTGACATCGATGAGGTTGTTGGTGTCGCCGTTGAGGCAGATTTGCCATGCCTCGGTACCATTATTGTCCCAACTCAAAGTGGCCACGGTGCCGTTGCCAGGAGTGAGGGTGGCGGTCAAGTTGGTGGGAGCCGGGCAAGAAACGAGGGTGGTGAAGCTTACGGTGCGGATGCCGCTTTCTTCGCTGCCGCAGTTGGCGGTCACACCGAATGTGTATGACGTGTTCGGGGTAAGGGCATAAAGATTCGCCGTAGTGTCGCTGGCATATTGGTTAACGGTAGTGTCGGCCATATTATAGATGGTATAGCCATCGGCATTGCCTTCCCAAGTCAGGGTAGCACCGGTAGAGGTGATGTTGCTCACGGACAAGCCGGCGACAGGAAAACAGCTGATAGGCTCGCCTACGGTTACATTATCAATGGCGATACGGTTGTCGCCGCCGGAGGCACTGCTGCCAGCGAAAATCGCGAAACGGGCAGTCTGTCCGCTGTAGTTGGTGACGGGAATGTAAAGAGTGGTATATTCGCCATTGAGCATGTTGAGTTCTGTGTTGGTGACTACACGCAAGGTGGTGTAGGTGGTTCCGTTGTCGGTGGTGATGGCGAAAGCTAAGGTGTCGTCGGCATCATAGTTGGGCGTTTCGTTACTCCAACCCGCCACGGCCACGTCGAGGCTCAGCATGGCATTGTCATCCGTAATGTTGATGGGCGGAGTGACAGCCCAGTAGCGGTAGGTGCTATAAACGTTCATGGTCAGGGCTTTGCCGCTGATGTTGATATAGTCGCCATAACTGTTGTTGAGAGTCCATGCAGAAGAATATTCGGTGGGGGTTCCGTTACCGCCGTTGTATGCGCCGCTCAAAAACGACCAGCAGTCCGATTTGGAAGTCCAGTTGTCAAAATTCTCGCTCCAAGGCATTGTCTCGGTACCACAGGCGGTGCGGTCGCTGGTGGTCATCTTTGCAGACACATCGGAGGCGGAACAGTTGGCTTCCACGCCAAAAGTATAAACAGTATTGGCGTTAAGATTTACAACGGTGTAGGTGGTGTCCGTGATACCGCTCTCAATAAGAGTGTTGTCACTCATGTCATAAACACTGTAGGTGGCGCCACTGTTGAATGCATCAGACCAGATGAGGGTCAGACTGTTCGAGGTGGTTTGGGTGGCGTCGATAGTGAGATTCTGCACAGGACTGCAAGTGATTTCGGTGCCGCCGGTAAAGGTGAAAGTGGTTTTGGGAATAAAATCCTTAACGGAACCGGTAATGCTGGCCCATGCACTGCTGTTGTAACCCTGCCAGCTTGCACCCGTGGCAGATACGCCATAGAATGATGCGCTTTTGTAGTTGCCGCTGGTGGTCTCGCTAACCTCAATGAGGAGATTGCCGCCTTGATAGGTGTAGGGTGTGGAGAAGGTGATGGTCAACGGTGATGATGTGCCGTCCAATGTACCAGTGTAAACGGTTGTGGCGTCGGTCATGTCCACGAAACCCGTCAACGTGGAATTCGTAACCTCCATCAGCTTGACTTCCCAGGTTCCAGTCCAAGCTTCGCTGGCTGTTGAGCTTAAGTAATAGGTCAGGCTTGTAATGGTACCTCCATTCAATCCGTAACCGGTTGCGGCTGCATCAAGGAGACCGGCGGTGTAAATGGTTTGGCAGCGCAAATAGGCATCCGCCCAAAGACCGTATATGGGCACGTTCGAGTTAGTCGTTGTGCCGTCGGCCACGGTCAGTGTGTTCTGCGCCTGCAATGCGAACGGTAACATCAGTACCGCTAGCATCAAAGTTCGTAGTAATTTTTTCATACTGTTTTGAATTTTGTGAATGAATATTTTTTTTTGGGTATTAGGCAAGAGGGTCAAGGGTCAAGTCATAAGTCATAAGTCATACGTCATCGTCATCGTCATCGTCATCGTCATCGTCATCGTCATCGTCATCGTCATCGTCTCAAAACGAGGGCGCAAAAATACAATAAATTTTTATTAAAAACCGATTGTTGAAAACTTGTTGTCGAAACACGAAAAAAGGCCGTCGCCAAAACTGGCAACGGCCTTTTTAATGCAGAATTATAAATTATGAATTATGAATATTTTACCTTAGTGCGCAAATATTTATTCATCATTCATAATTCAACATTCATCATTTCTTGACGAACGTCTTCGTAACCGTACCTTCGTCCGTGGTCACGCGCACGAAATACATGCCGGCGGCCAAATCAGATACGTTGATGCGGGTCTGCATGGGCGAATAATTATTCGCCCCTACAACGGTGCGGACAACCTTACCATAAACGTCAATCACCTCAATTCCCTTTAATTGTACATTGTTCATTGTACATTGTACATTGACAACGTCGTTCGCAGGGTTCGGGTAGAGGGTGATGCTGTTGGACAGGTAGTTTTCAATACCCGGGGTGGTCACGGTGATGGGCTCGGACCAGCCGCTGAGGTTGCCGTTACCGCAGTTGGCCTGCACCTGGATCTGATATGTGGTGTTCTGAGCCAGACCCGTGATGGTGTAGTTGTTCGTAGTGGAAGTCGCGGACGAGATAGTGCCTCCTTGCGGGCTGTACTGGATGTTATAGCCTTCCGCATTGGCGCTGGCATTCCACGAGATGGCAATGCTCTCACCTGTGATGTCGCCTGCGGCGAGACCCGTGGGAACATCGCAAGGCTCAACACCCTGCTCAAGTGTCGTGAAGGTCATCTCATTGCCATAGACAGTCTGTCCGTTGAAGGTGATGAACGCCTTGTAGGTGTAGCCCGTGTTGGGCGTCAGACCCGTGAGGTTGGCTGTGAAAGTGTTGCCCGTACCGGTGCCGGCAATCTGCGTGTAGGTGCCGCCCGTGGTGGCCTTCCACTCGAAGCCCTTGGCCGTGATGCTCACGTTGTCGGGATTTGTGATGGTGGCGCTCAGTGTGGCGGTGGTCTGCTCTATTGCGGATGCGGCGTTCGTAGCTACGGTCGGATCGGTGATGACAGGGCCAGGACCGGAACCGTTGCAGTCGGTCGTGAAGGAATAGGTAGTGTAGGATGACATGCTCGGAGAGGTGTAAATTTGAGAACCATCGGGCCCGATCAGCGTTATGCTAGCCTCACTGTCAAAGCTGCCGGAATGCCATACGAGGTCGATGACGTTATTGTCGCAAAGGTTGACCGTCACGGTGTCATGGGTTGGTGTGGAAGAAAGGTCGTAGTCCACTGCTTCCAAGGTGGCTATGACGGTCCCGTTTTGCTCCACGGTGAGGTAAGCGCTGTTCCAACCATCGCCGTAACTGTCGGTTAGGACGAACGTGTATTCACAGGCATCGGCGGCAGGACAGTTCGGGGTAGTGAAAGAGGCGGTGGCATATTGAGAGGTCTCATCGCCGCAGTCGGCTTTCACACGCACGTTGTAAGCAGTGAGACTGCTGAGTCCGGTGAGTTGGTAGTTGGTAGCCGTGGCCGTGGCCGTTGTCCAAGTGGCGGCGGTGGCTTCCTTGTATTCCACGATCCAGGCGGTCTCGCTGCCTCCAGGTGTCCAGGAGAGGTCGGCGGTGTTCATGCCCACGTTCGAGACGGCGAAATTGGTCGGCTTGGGACAGCTGTTGGAAACACATGAGACAACAAGTTCGAAGCCGGGATAGACCACAGAGGCGTCAGAGGTGAATACGAGGGTGAGCGGGCCTGTGGTGGATGTCAAATCTGTAATTGTATAGGAACCGGAGTAAGTGCCCAGCAGCGGATCACTTGAACTGGCTCCGTCATACACGTAGAGGTAATCCCAGTTGCTCTCCACGTTCACGGTGCCGGAAATGCTGATGAGGTTGCCTGGTACATCCGGTTGGATAATCAACGTGGAATTGCAGGAGGTGCTGTAGTCATTGTCAATGCCTCCGTCATCATAGATGACCATCGCACAAGTGGTGACGGTATTGGTGCCGGTGGCGGACATGCTGTAGGAACCCGGGGTGGCTGCCACAGGACCGGACAGCGTACTCTCGTCGCCGCTTCCGCAGTCAGCCTTCACATAGAAATTGTAAATGGTAGCTGCTGCCAGGTTGCTGATTGTGAACGGGTTGGTGTTGGCTTGCACCTCGGTGCCGTTGCCGGGCGTGAAACCTGCGGGACCGTATTCAATCACCCAGTTGTTAGCAGATCCATTTTCCGTCCATTCTAATGTCACGGAGTTATCCGTAACATTGGTCGCAGACAGGTGTGTGGGCTGCGGACAGGTGGGCGCCAAAGAAATTGTCACGTTGTCGATATGCCCCTGGTTGTAGGTGGCACCGGAGACGATGCTGCCAATTTCTACTGGCGCCATCAGGGCGAGGCGGTTGCCGGATCCGGTATATCCGGTGAGGAAGACCACTTGGGTCTCGTAGCTCGTGCTACCTGTGTTTATCAGCATCGTGTCAATCGGTTGGAAGGTGCTGACATCCGTGCCGTTCATCGCGCCTACAATCAGGCAGAACGGGTAGGAGGTGGAGTAACGTCGTGCATCGAAAGTCAGTTGCAGCGTGTTGATTGGATACAAATCGTTGTCCACAGCCGGTAAAATAGCGTATTGGTCAGAGTATGCAGAGGAATTGTAGGAATAGAAGCGCAGGCTGTAGTTGCCGCTGTTCGCGTAGGTGGAACCGTAATACACATACGGGTAGGAAGTGTAGCTTGTACCGTCATTGTGAGCTTTCCAACAGTCGCTCAGGTTGTTAAGACCCGAAGTGGAGTTGGAAGTGTGGGTGCTCATGGAGTCGAAATTTTGTGTATAAGGCAGCAGTGCGATAGGCTGACATTCGGTTTGGAAGAATAAGCTCTCCCAAGCGCTGTTTTCGCTGGAGGAGCAGACGGCGCGCACATAGAACTCATACTCCGTATTATCTGTCAAGCCGGAGATTGTGACATACTCATTTGTAGAGGAGATGCCCATATCGTTATTCAAATCCACGGTTCCGGCAGGGCCATAAAGATACTCCCATTCGGATTCTTCGTCGCCAGGTGTCCAGCCAATAGTGGCTTCTTCGGAGCTGACGTCTTGGAGGACAACTGCAGTCGGGTGGGCGCAAGGCATTATGTAGTCCACAGAGAGGTCATCCAGATACATGTAGGAGGAGCCCCATTGCGGGATTCTGAACGCCAGATGGCGGCCGTTTCCGGCATAGCCTGTCGTTAGGATTTCGAAGTTTTTCCAGAGACCTTCCACACCAGGAGTACAGGAAGCTAAGGGTACGAACGTGTTGATATTCATAGGATCGCTCATGATACCCACCTCAATGGTGTAAGCAGCACTGGTGGCAAGAAGTTTGATGTTGACCACGAGGCTGTCCATTGCCACATCATCAGCGAATTTCGGAGTGGCGGCATAGCAGTAATAGGTGCTGGTGCCATAGAAGTAGAGCGAATAGGTGCCGGAGTTGTAGTATGTGGAAGACGGATAAGGATACTGGGTGGAATTGTCGGTGCCCTTGAACCAGCAAGGCACAGTGTGGGTGGCACCGCTGCCCGTAGCGGTCTCAAAGTTTTCAACGTAAGGAACATTGATAGATTCGCAGACGGTAAATCCAGTGAATTCGACCCACTCGCTGCTGTCGGAGGCGGAGCAAAGGCTGCACATCCGGAAATCGTAATGCGTGTTGGGCATGAGATTCTCCACTGTGTATGTGGTCACAGAAGAAACAGTGCCGGCGGAAACCCAGTCGTTGCTGTTCGCTTCTTTGTATTCCACAGTCCAGGAGGTCTCTTCGCCGCCAGGCACCCAGCTCAAGGTGATTTCGGTGCTGTCGTAGCCGGTCACCATCACGTTGGGTTCGCGGCAAGAGATGACTTCTGATTGCGTTTGGTTACAGCCAAAGAATTTGATGTCATTCCGGATAGCGTAACGGCTACCGGACGGTGGGTTGGTTGGATCGTAGTTCGTGCCATCGCTATAGACATACATGGTGGTGTACTGGCTGGAGGCTTTCGTGTGTACGTTGAAAGAGTAGCTTGACGAACCATCGTATGCGCCAGAGTTGTCGTCCACAATCAACACCAAATTGCTTATACCATTGTAGGGGAAGAAAGTGGTGAATTGGAAGTCGTTCCAACCGGCGGAGCAGTTCATCGGACCTTCGTAAACCTTCACAGCATTTGCAATGGGAGCCCAGTCACTGGTGTTTGCGAAGGTGCTGTCATTCTTGTGAGTCAGATAGACCGACACATTGTTCTTTACGGTCGAAGAATTTGGACCTGCATAGTTCAGCGACATACCGGTTATGACGGTGGCACCGCCAATCTCCGATGGGGTGAAAATCTGTTGGCTATAGGTGTATTTGTAGAAGTTGTTCAACGGAATGTTATAGGAAGTGGAGGAGGTTCCGACAGAGATGGCTTGGGCGTTGGTGTCGGGATCCATACAGTAAACAATGCTACCCATCAACGTGGTGAAAGAGGCGTAAATCGTGTCCGGAATGCTTTCGCAGTCAGGATAGAGTTTCACTTGGTATTGGGTGGTGGTGTCAAGACCGGTGAGCATGTAGTCGGTCGTGCCGGGGGTCAGCGTGATTTGGCTGGACACGCCTGTGGCCTGGTTTGTACACACTAAGATGTGGTCAAGGTCCTCAACTGTCGGGGTGAAGGTGACGTATGCGGAGGTGTAGGACACGTTGCTTACCGTGATGTCGGCGGCTGCGAGACATTCTGCATCGCCAACCTCAATGGTGAGATCATCCACATAAATGTAATCGGAATAGCTGCCCGGAGCGTGTGGACAATATAGGACGGGATAGATGAGCTGGCCGTTCACATTGTCAGGGAGCGGGAACTTGTACTCTTTCCAAGCGGAAGTGGGGGAATCTTGAGGATAGAGGTCCAGAACTTCCACGAAAGTGCTGAAATCATACGGGTCAGTCATGTAACCGGCTAACATGCGGCCGTAGCCGGCAGAGGTCTTATACATCCAGAAACTCATGAGGAGGGATTCTGTGTTCTCGGTCAGATCCAGACCTTGGCCGCAGACGGAGGAACTGCTGGGTGAATAGGAGTAGAAATAGAGGGCACCGTTGCCGGAATGGTGGTAGGTGGTGCTAATGTAGGGGTATCCGTTGTTGGAACCGGCAACACCTGCTTCCCAACAGTTGGGAAGGGTGCCAGTGCCGCTGCCCATGCCATCGAAATTCATTGTATAGGGCAACGTACTCGACGGCAGACACAGGGTCTTGAAGGATACAGATGCCCAGTTGCTGTTGTCGGAACCGCAGTTGGCGCGCAAATAGAACGTGTAATTAGTGCCGTCAGCCAGTTCCGTGAATGTGATGGTCGTGTCGCTGACAGTCTCAATGGTTTCGCTTTCGAAAGTGCTGCCTTCGGGAACGATGACATACTCATAGCCGCTCTGCTCGTCGTTGGAAGACCAAGTGACGGTGGCCCCATACGGAGTGACATTGGAAACTGTCACTGCGCTGGGCATCGGACACGCAACGGGATCACCGATGAAGAAGCGGATGTTGTTACGGGAAGAGAGTGTGTTTCCGCTTGGCAGGTTGTTCACATCGTATGCTTCCGAGTCTCTGTACACGTAGAGTGTCTTGCCAGAGGCGCTGTGAGTTTTGAACAAGTAATCGTTGTTAAGATAGGATCCGGTGGTGTGTTGCACTGCAATGACGATGTTGCTAGAACCATCATATTCAAAAGGAATATCCAACGGGATGTTCACCCAGTTGCCTTCACCGGCGTTGGTGAAAGTAACCGTACCCTCAAACACCTTCGTCATGCTATTGATGGAAATCCAGTCTGACGAGTTGGCGAAAGAGTTTTTGGAGGTGTTGCCCATATAGATGATGATGTCTTTGTCTTGGGGCGTGGCATAGAAGTATTGGAAAGCTATACAGGGGATAGTACCGTCAATGGTACCCAATTCCGATGTGGTGAAAAGCTGTTCCGAGAAGGAATATTTGTAATAACCGTTGAGCGGGATGTAGTAAGTGGTGCCGGTTCCGTTGCCCACTTGGACAGTGTCTGAACAGTTGAGGCACGGGTTGGGAGTCATCGTTACGGAAAGCGTGACAGGATCAGACTCACAACCGTCGCTCCATAAGGCCGTGACCGCGTATTCGTAGGTGCCGAAGTCAACAGAGTCAAGGTAGGAGGTGAGGGTCGAGGTTGAAAGGAGCGGGTCCGCATCGCGGGTGAGGTTGTACCCCGTCAGCGTGGGAGCGTCTAAGTCAACAAATTTGCCGTTGATACACCAGTTGTAGGCGGCCAGCGAGGAGGAGGGATTTCCACCAGACAGGGTTACCCAAACATAAGTGCCATCGTCTTCTTCATAATAGAGCAGGTCGCCGTAGTTGAACACGCCGCCGTTGTTGCTGCTTCCCAAAGGATAGCCGGCTGTGGTCACGCAGCGGATACCGATCCAAAGTTCTTGTGTGGAGTCGATGACAACCGGGTCGTCCAGGATGACATCCACAAATTGTTGTTGGATGATAGCGGTTGAATCCACCTGCTAGCTGAACAGCAGAGTGCCAGGGGTGAACGTGGTGTCATCCACCTGACTGCCGCCTTGCCAAACCATGATGTGGTAGGTGCAGACGGAGGCTGCCTCATAGGGCACGAAGGAAACCACAGTCATGGTTTCACCGTGACGGGGAGCCAGTTGGGCCGAGCCGAAACGGACTGCGCCCGTAAAGTCGGCGGCTGCGTTCATGCCGATTCCTGTGGTGAATGCCGCACACCATTTGAGTTCCGGAATCGGAATCACAGGTGCCGACCAATTAAGCTGGACATTCTGCCATGACGGCTGATGCTTCGTGGCGGTGAAGTCTGAAGGCGACAGACAAGTACTCTGCGCCTTACCGCCAATGGCAAATAGCATCGTCAGCACGAAAATCAATAGTAGATGCTTTTTCATAGCTTTTGAATTTGGTGAATAATTGATTGTTATTTAATGTTTGAATATTTTCAGCAAAATAATCGGTAAAACTAACAATTTTGAATGGGCAGGGCGAAATTTTTTATAAACAAGTTATTAACAATCAAAGGTTAGTTATGTGGTTGAATATGAAAAAATTATCGTTTTTGCCCTTATGTTTTGAACTGATTCCCGCCAATGGTTTTAATCTCATAAAAGACCTTTTAGAAGAAAATCGGCTCTGAAATGCCATTCTCGTGCCATAGTCATTAGTCTAAGTCTATGTTTAAGTCATTAGTCTAAGTCTATGTCTAAGTCATTAGTCTAAGTCAAAAAAAAGAGGCTCGGAATTTCCGCGCCTCTTGGTTTTTGAAATGAGCAGGATTACTGCTTGACAAGTTTCAGATTCGTGACGCCGCTGTCGGTAAACACTTTGACGACATACACGCCAGCCGGTAGCGTTGACACATCAATTTCGTTGTCAAAACTCTTCAACACCAGACGACCTCTCATATCCATGACATCCACATACTTCAACGACTCGCTAAGTCCCACAATACGGCTGATATTCTTGGTCGGGTTTGGCGCGAGATAGAGGGAGGTCCCTGGTTCGTGGCTTACAACACCCACACTGGTGGTCAGATGCAGTGTAGCCACGCTGTCGCAACCGTTCGATGCAGTGAATGTTTGTGTATAATCTCCTGAACTGCAGTAAATTTGGCCATTCCATTCGTAGCAGCTGTCGGAAGTCTCAATGGTGAATTCTGAAGTGACTGCATCGTGTACCGTCAAGGTCATCACCACCACGCTGTCACAGCCGTTTATGGTCTGTAGCGAGGAGGCCTGCACACCGGCGGCGGTGAATGTTACCCCGTTCCACTCGTAAGGCAGCTCGCTCGGACAGATGGTTCTCGTGTCTGTCACCATGTAGGTGGGATTGATGTTGAGTACCATGGTGACCACGCTGTCGCAACCATCGGCGGCAGTCAGCGTCACATTCTGGATGCCGGCGGCGGTGAAGGTCACCCCATTCCACTCGTAAGGCAGTTCACTCGGACAGACATACATGATTTCGGTCACGGTGTAACCACTGTTCACCGTGACGGTCATGGTCAGTACACTGTCGCAGCCGTGTACCGTCTGCACCGTGATGGATTGTGTGCCGCTCTCTGTGAAGGTCAGGCCGTTCCACACGTAAGGCAACTCACTCGGGCAAAGGGCCACGGTTTCGTTTACGAAGTAAGCTTCGTTTACCGTTAAGGACATTACCACTACGCTGTCGCAGCCGTTCACGGTCTCAAGCGTGGCTATTTGCGCACCGGCGGCCGTGAAGGTGACACCATTCCATTCGTACGGCAGCTCGCCTTGGCAGATGGTTCTGGAGTCTGTCACCGTGTAGGTGGGGTTGATGTAAAGCATCATCGTGACCACACTGTCGCAACCATTGGCGGCAGTCAACGTCACAATCTGGGTTCCGGCGGCCGTGAAGGTCACACCGTTCCACTCGTACGGCAGCTCATTCGGACAGAGGTACTTGCTTTCGGTCTCGGCATAAACTTCGTTCACCGTCAGGATCATCGTCACTACGCTGTCGCTTCCGTCCTCCGCCTGCAAGGAGGCCGTCTGCGTGCCGCCCTCCGTGAAGATCACGCCGTTCCACTCGTACGGCAGCAAGTTGGCACAGATGGTAGCTTCATCGGTGACTGTATGGGCCGGGGTCACCGTCAGGTTTTTGATAATGGCGGCGGGTTGGGTGCCCTCTGATCCGTCATTTTTCCAAACGAAGGCTAACAGTGCGGTGGAGTTTGCATCCGGATTTGCATTCGGGTTTGCCATTGTCGCTTGAACGTGGATGGTGCTGTCAACCAGATTAAGGATGTAGTGATGAGAAGCATTCGTGCCATAGTTGTTGGTGTAGAAATCGTATGCATGGTCAGAGTAACTGATGTGAGCGTAATCCGAGTAATCCGGCGCAGTGGTGGAAGCGGGGAATTCCATTGTGGCAGGCGTAAGGAACATCTTCAGGTAGTCGTAATTACCTTCACCGCCAACCATCACATCGTAGCTGATGGTGACGGTCGGACTCGTACCTACAGTAAACAACTTCTGGGCAGATATCACAGAAGTAGAAGTGATATTGTAGCCAGGGGTGGTGCTGTCGGTGGTCACGAACAGGGCGTTCTCGTTGTCAACCGTGCCCATCATCCAATAGTTGTCACAGCTTCCGTTGTTCAGGTGCCAAGCATCATCGGGGTCAGAAAAATCTGTTGTGTAGGGCAGATTCACGGGTTCCATAGTTGTGGTGGCCGTAAGCACATTACTCCATGTACTGACATCAGAACCACCGCAAAGTGCACGAACATAGAAGTCATAGGCGGTAAGGGTGCTCAATCCATTAATTTCAAACGTGTTGGTATTGGCTGTGAGAACGGTGGTGGCGTCTTCAGGGTTGAAACCAGGAGCGCCATAGACAATTTCCCATGTTGTGGCCGAACCGGTTTCCATCCATTCCAGTTCAATGCTGGATGAGGTGGCACTCACCGCGTGTACATCTTCAGGGATTGGACAGCTCACAACAGACACAGACACATTGGAAATGATAGCGCCAGGCTGTGTGCCCATAGAGAAGTCGTTTTTCCATACGAACACCACTTGTGCAGTAGAGTTGGCATCCGGATTCTCGTTCGGGTTCGGCATAAGGGCATCGATATGCACCACGTTGCTGTCAGTCAGGTTGAATTTATAGGCAATGTTGGAAGAACTTGTGGAAGCGTACATATAGTCCGAAAAATCGTATGCGTATGCGGAATAGACATTGTAACCGTAGTCAGAGGCTGTCGGACTGGTGGTGGAAGCCGGATACTGTTCAGTGGCGGGAGCGAAGAAGAGTTTGAGGTAGTCGTATGAGCTTTCACCGCCCACCATTACGTCAAAACTGATTCGGAACTGTGTGGCGTTTCCAACGGTAAACATTTTTGCGGCAGACACCACGCTGGTGCTGGTGATATTGTATCCAGGCGTGGTATCGTTGCTGGTGATGAACAATGCGTTGGAAGAACTTTCCGGAAGAGCGCCCATCATCCAGTGGTTCGTGCAGGTGCCGTTGTTCAGCTGCCAGTTTTGATCAGCGTCTGCGCCAAAGTCGGTTGTATAGGGCAACCCGACAGGTGTCAACGTGGTGGAGAAGGTGATTGCTGTCGGAGAAGAAGTCCCTTCAACACCGCAGTCTGCCGTGACATAGACGGTATAGGAGGTGGCTGGCGCCAGATTGGATATAGTGTAGAAAGTGTTTGCAGTGGTGGCGATAGTGCCTTCACCGGGATTGAAGCCGGCCTCGCCGTATTCAATAGTAAAAGAGTCTGCGTTGCTGGACCAGGTCACTGTGGCAGAGGTTATGCCAATGTTGGAAAGCGTCACGTTTTCCGGGGCAAGACAGCTCTCTAACGTGGTGAATTGGACGGTGTAGGTGGCATCCGGAATATCGTCAGGTGTAGTGCAGTTGGTGATCACATACACATCGTAAGTGGTTTCAACGGTAAGGTTAGACAACGATACTGTGGTGTTGTTGGTAGCCTCGGTCATCCAAGAATCCTCTTGGGAGGCGTTTGCTGCCCTGTAATACACTGTCCAGGAGTTGTGGTCCGGATCATTGTCCGTAAAACTGATGGTGGCATTATGCCCGTCAATGCCAGAGGCAACAACACTGTTCTTCACAGGGGAAGGACAGTTGGGCGCATCGCATCTAGAGGTGAATGTGTAAGCGGAAAAATTCGTCATACCGCTAATGGAGTAGATTTCTTCACCGTAAGGGCTGACGAGGGAGAAACCGGCTTCGTAGGCGTAGCTGCCTGCGTGCCAAACCAGAGAGGTGGGAATATTGTTGCAGAGATTAACAGTCTCGGTAGCGGAACTTCCACTGGCTAAACCGAGCGTGGCCACCGTGACACCATTTTGTTGCACTTCCAAGGTGCCATTGTTCCAGCCGTCACCGTAGCTGTCGATGAGGTTAAAGATGTATGCACATTGTTCAGACGCATCACAGAAAGAAGTTGCGGCCTGTAATGTCTTCCAGTCACTGAATTCACCGTTACCACAGACAGATCTCATACGGACAGTGTAGTTCGTGAGGGCATCCAGATTTCCGATGGTATAAGGAGAGGAGGAAACGATTCCTGCGGAAATCCAGTTGGCGGTGTCAGAGCAATATTCCATTTCCCAAGAACTTTCGGTATTGCCGGCAACCCAGTTCAAGGTTAGGGACTGGGAGGTGATGTCGCTCAGATAGACATTCGGGGCGATACAGGTGACTGTCTCGTCGCACTCGCCACCGAAAATGACGTTGTTGCGGACAGTCACTGCTGTGCCTGAAGTGGAGGAAGCTGGCTCAAGCGGATAGGCCGATGCGTCTTGGTAGAGGTAGCGTGCATAGCTGGAAGGTGTGCTGTGGACATACCAGCTGTTGCCGTTCACGTAAGAACCGGTGCTGTCCACGAAAATCACCAACAGATTGTCGGTACCGTTGTAACTGAACGGTGTGGTGAAATTAAAAGTGTTCCAGCCTGCAGTCAGGGTTTGCGGACCAGAGTAAACCAACTGTGCGTCTGCTGTGCTGGCCCATGCTGAATCAAGGTCGGCCGCAGTAGTGTGCGATAAGTAGATTTTGAAATTACGTTGTTGGGAAAGATTGGCCAGGTTCAAGGAAATATAAGTGATTTCAGAGGGACCGTTGAGCTCTTCGGCAGTGAAAATCTGTTGGGAATAACCATATTTGTAAAAGCTATAGGAGGGTATATAGTTGTTCGTGGTGGTGCCGTCGCCAATCGTGAACTCGCCACCTGCCAGACAGTGGGTGTTGAAGTTCATTGAAACGGCGGGAGCATCGCCCTCAGCACATACTGAAGTCACTGTTACCAGATAGGCGGTCATAGGTGTGAGACCCGATAGCATAAGTTGGTGGTCTGAAACCGTTTCGGAAATCCAGTTCTCTTGGTCTGCTTCAGTGTAGGAAACCACATAACCGGAGGCACCTGTCGTGGCAGATTCCCAAGTGACCAAAGCGGATGTTCCGGTAATTTGGGATACAGACAGGTTGGTCGGGGCGGTGCAGGTCGGAATGGTGGTAAAGGTAACCACATTGGACCAGTCGGAGAATTCATTGTCGTTACAAACCGTTCTGACATATATGTTATAAGTAGTGCCAGATTCCAGTTCGGTAAGGTGGACCTGAGTGTTGGAAATGACGACAGGTGTCATATCGTCAGGAAGTTGTGTGTCGGTACAGAGCGCATATTCCCAAGTGAAATCGTTATCCGAAGCAGGGATGAAAGAGAAATCAGCGGTGTAAGGGGTGACATTGCTGATGGTGACAGAGTCGGGGCTTACGCAGTTGCTGCCGACGAGAGTGAGATTGTCAATGGCAGCAGGCGGGTTAGTCCCCACATTGCCATCGTTCCTCCACAACAGGTAGAGGCGTTGCAGGCCGGAGAATGTGGAAGGCAGGGTGACTGTATAATGGGTCCAGTCGGAAATGCCGGACAGTGTTCCCAAAAGCGTGGCGCCTGCAGGGGCATCATAGGAGGTTTCAGAAACTTCTGTTGGATCACCGAGATAAATCTTCAGATAGTCATAGTTATTTTCTCCATATCCTTTGAAATCGAAAGCGAGGTGGTATTCGTTGAACTGACCGAAATCAATATCACGATAAGCCCAGGAAACGGAGGCCGTGGTGTTGGTGTATGCGTTGGTGGTACCGTTGTCATTCGAGACATACAGGGCATATTCTCCTTCTTCAGTGTAGTTGGCCGCTGTTCCGATAACCCAAGAATTAGGATTACCGCTTACTATCATCCATCGAGCGTTCTCGTCAGCATCTTCAAAATCCACGGAGTAGGGCAGGGTGGCAACATCATGTGCGTTGCCGATCAGAGTGATGGTTTCGTTGCTAGCACCCGTGCTGGAAAGAGTGACCGTGCCGTTTTCACTGCCTACAGCTGTGGAGGAGTACTGTACAAAGAGTGTCCCGCCGGTTGAAGGAAGGGTGGTGGTGGAATTAAAGGTGATGCCGTCGGAGGAGACCGCAAAAGGAGCTGTGGTGGTAGCTGTGATGCCGTTAGTGAGGTTTAAGCCGTTCACGGTGGCAGTGGCGGTGCCCTGTCCGCCCGAAACGGCGTTAATGTTCAAGGTGTTTGGAGCAACGGTAATAGAGGGAATGTCGGAGATTTCTATGTCGTCGATGTTCAGGTAATACTTGTCATAACAATTGAAATGGCGGAAGGCGATTCGAACTGTTTGACCGGTGTAC
>JAEEGG010010222.1_pt1 | contig 20783 bp, 16 predicted proteins | sample 9134161 | NCBI WGS metagenome assembly JAEEGG01 (sample SAMN16246543, study PRJNA631951) | gut metagenome | biome: gut microbiome; feature: rumen; material: CR-attached | host: Bos | place: Iran: Karaj | collected 2018-10 | reverse complement strand
CAGCAGACCCACGGGAGTGAGTACCGAGAAGCGGCCACCCACGTTGTCGGGAATGATAAACGACTTGTAGCCCTCCTTGTCGGCGCAGGTGCGGGCGGCACCACGCTTGGCATCGGTCACGGCCACGATGACGTCCTTAGCTGCCTCCTTGCCCATCTGGGCCTCGCATTGCTTCTTCAGCAGGCGGAAGGTGAGGGCGGTCTCAGTCGTAGTACCCGACTTCGAGATGTTGATGACGCCAAACTTCTTATCCTTCAGGTACTCGGTCATCTCCGAGAGGTAGTCCTCGCCGATGTTGTTGCCGGCAAAGAGAATGGTGGGATTCTTCTTGTCCTGAATGAGCCAGGCAAACGAGTTGCCGAGAGCCTCGATGACGGCGCGTGCGCCGAGGTAGCTGCCGCCGATGCCGGCCACCACCACCACCTCGCACTTCTCGCGCAGGGTGTTGGCTACGGCCTGTACTTCGTCAATGAATTCGGGCGTGATGCTCGAAGGCAGGTGCAGCCATCCTAAGAAGTCGTTACCTGGGCAAGTTCCGTTCTCCAAGGCCTCTTGGGCGGCCTTTACTTTCGGCTCGAAAGCCTTCACGGCGCCAGCTTCTAAAAAGCAGGCAGCCTTCGTGATGTCAAGACTGATGTTCTTCATCTTTTTGCTTTAAGTTTTAGTTGTATGTGGAAATGTGCTTGCAAATTTACAATAAATTGCTGAAACAGCCAAACAAACCACGTTATTTTTTCAGACGTCCGTAAATTTGAGGCAGCTATTTTCCTAAAAAAGGCAAAAAGATTTGGAGTGTAACTGATATTTAGTTACTTTTGCAGCATTAAACAGAAACAACGATATGGGAACAAAGGAAAAACTGCGCGAAAGGTTTCTGAAGCTGCCTTCGGACTTTACGTTCGACGAAATGCAACGTCTATTGGAAGGATATGGCTATCAAAAGAGCGATAAAGGCAGAACTTCTGGTTCCCGTGTCATCTTCAAGAATGGTGACAAACGACCTATCATGTTGCATAAGCCCCACCCAGGCAACATCGTGAAGGATTATGCCATGAAGCAGGTATACGCAGACTTGAAAGAAGCCGGTTTTATTAAATAATTGGAGGACAAGGATATGAATACAATGACGTACAAAGGTTACTTGGGGTCGGTGAATTACAGCGACAAGGATCAGGTGTTCTTCGGAAAGATAGAGGGCATCAACGGGCTGGTGAACTTTGAGGGCGAGAGTGTCAAGGAACTGACGGAGGCCTTCCACGAGGCAGTAGATGACTATTTGGCCTACTGCAATGACGAAGGCATAGAACCCGACAAAAGTTATACAGGTGTGCTAAATGTGCGGCTTACTCCAGCCATTCACCGTCAGATAGCTATGCTTGCCCTTCAGGAAGGCATTTCTATCAATGCATACATCAGGGAGGCCTTGGAGGAAAAGGTGGAAGAGGCTGTGGCTGTGTAATCCTTGAAGTCTTTTTCTTGCGATGAGCTATGATTTAGTGGTGCTTGACAAGCACGAACGTTTCATTACTGATGATGAATTTCGACATCTTCCCAATAGAAAATAAAAGACAATAACTAAATAGGTAAGACGATGAAAAAACTATTCTTAATGCTGATGCTTGTCGTGGCGGCGGATGCCGGCGCACAGCGTACACCGACTATGGGCTGGAGTTCATGGAACACGTTTGCCCTGAACATCAACGAACAACTGATCAGACAGCAGGCCGACGCGATGCACAATACGGGCTTGCAGAAGGCAGGGTACAAGTACGTGAACATTGACGACGGCTACTGGGACGGGCGCGGCGAGGACGGACACCTGCGCCTGAACACAAAGCTGTTTCCGAACGGCATGCGAGCCTTGGTGGACTATATCCACTCACTCGGCCTGAAGGCTGGCATCTACAGCGACGCGGGCGACAACACCTGCGGCTCGGGCGGGAAGCATGCGTGGGGCCTCGGCGTGGGCTTTGCCGGTCATGAGGAGCAGGACTGCCAGCTCTACTTCCTCGACTGGGACTTCGACTTCATCAAGGTGGACTATTGCGGCGGTATGCACATGCGGCTTGACGAGCAGCAGCAGTACACGAAAATCTCAAACGCCATCAGGAACTGCGGCAAGAAGGACATCGTGTACAACATGTGCCGCTGGGCCTTCCCGGGAACGTGGGGTGCCGACGTAGCCGACTCGTGGCGCACAACGGGCGACATTTACGACGCCTGGAAATCGGTGAAGGGCATCCTGGCCGAGAACCTCTACCTGTCGGCCTACTGCCACGACGGTCACTATAACGACATGGACATGTTGGAGGTGGGACGCTCGATGAGCCAGACGGAAGACGAGACGCACTTCGGCATGTGGTGCATCATGGCGTCGCCGCTGCTCATAGGCTGCGACATGGCCAACATCAAGCCCGAGGCGCTGAAGCTGATGTGCAACAGCGACCTTATAGCCCTGAATCAGGACAAGCTGCACCTGCAGGCCTACGTGGCCGACAAGCAGGGCGAATGCTACGTGCTGGTGAAGGACATCAAGAAACTGGGGGGCAAGGAGCGTGCAGTAGCTATCTATAACCCCAGCGACGAGGAGCAGACCTTCAGGTTCGATCCCGCCACCATCGACCTCGGCGGGGCCGTGCAGTACTACGACTGCATCCGACAGGCCAACTATCTCTACGGCCAGGGCACCATCCCCGTCATCGTTCCTGCCCACGGTACCAAGATATACCGTGTAAAAGGGCAGCAACGCCTGGAGCGCACCCGCTATGAGGCCGAAACGGCCTGGCTGAGCTGCTATCAGGAGTTGCGCAACAACCAGGCTGAGGTGACCGCGAGCTACGACCAAAAGGAAGGGGCCGAGGGCGGCTACATCGTGCGATTCTTAGGCAGCCGTGCCGACAACGACCTGCTGTGGCAGCATGTGAACATGAAGAAGGCCGGCGTGCGCACGATGACCATCGGCTGCTTCACGGGCGAGGAACGCGAGATGGACGTCTATGTCAACGGCGAGTTCGTGAAGACGCTGAAGGTGCCTGCCCGCGACTGGAACGACCGTCAGACGGTAAGCGTGGAAGTGGCTTTGAGGAAAGGTGACAACATCATCCGCATCAACAACCCGCGGGGCTGGTGTCCCGACATCGACGGCATGAGGCTCGACTGAATTACCGATGCTTGGCCGACGTGTCGCGAATCACTAATTTCTGGGGTACTATCTCCTTGCGTACACGCGTGTCGCCGCTGATGTTCTTGAGCATCAGCTGGCAGGCCACTTGTCCGATTTGGAACGACTGGTCCTCGATGGCCGAGAGTCGTGGGGTGGTGTATTGGGCGTGAACGTCGTCGGTAAAACCGATGAGTGCGACGTCTTCGGGTATGCGCAGGTGCTGCTGCTTGATAGCGTTGAAGGCTGCAAAGAGCAGGATGTCGTTGAAGGCGATGATGGCATCGGGACGGTCGGGCCGCTGCAGCAGCTTGATGGTGTTCTGCAAGGCAACGTCGTAGTCGATGCTGTCGCAGACGACGAGTTCGCGGTCAATGGGTATGCGACTTTCGCGCAGGGCCTCGAGGTAGCCGTGCTTGCGACGGCGCACCATATCGAGGTGGTTGGGGCCTCCGATGAAGGCGATGCGGCGGCTGCCGGTATCTATGAGGTGCTGAGTGGCCTGCTGCGCGGCCTCGTCGCCGTTGGCGGTAACGCTGGAGAAGCGGTCGGTCATGCAGGTGCGCCCGAAGAACACCAGGGGGATGCCCATGTCGTTGAGGGTCTCGAAGTGGGTATAGTCGGTGGTGCTTTGTGCGAGACAGGCTATGATGCCCACGACGTGCAGACTGATGAAGTTGTCGATGGCCTGCTGCTCGTCCTTGAAATCCTCGTGGGTGTTGGCGCTGATGACGCTGTAGCCGGCACGTCGGGCTTCGTCCTCGATACCGTCGAGTACGGCGGCATAGTAGTGGGTGACGAGGTTGGGTACGACGACGCCGATGACCTTTGGTGCCTCCTTGCGCAGACTTTGCGCAAAGGGGTTGGGCCGATAGTTGAGGCGCTTGGCCAGTTCCTTCACGCGCTTCTGCATTTCCAGGCCTATTTCCGGCGAGGAATGGAGTGCCCGGCTGACGGTGGCAATGCTGACGCCTAACTCCTGGGCCAGGTCTTTGAGTGATGTTCTGTGTTTAGCCATGCTGCAAAGGTAGAAAAAATCTGCGAACCGCGCAAACGTTTACGTGTTTTTTTTTCGTGCCGTTGATGGAAGTAAGCGGGATTCTTACTACCTTTGCGTCCAGAAAGAGTAATGAATAGTTGATAATAAGTTAGTTAGAGTAAGCCGGAGCTGTCGTGATGACATCTCTGGTTTTTTTTTGTCAGAACGTCAGACGCATATTGAACCTGACGCCTTGCTTGTGGACGGAAGGCTGGTCGAGGTAGTTCAGGCGGCGGACGTATTCTATGTGGAACAGTTTGAAGATGTTGTGGATGCCGAAGCTGAGTTCCCAGTAGGGAGAAGTGAGAGGTGAAAAGTGAGAAGTGAGAGGTGAGACGATTGTGTTCTTCTCTGTCAGGTCGCCCCAGAGGCAGCGGACGGCAAACCACTCACGCCACTTGAGCCGGCGGAGTAGGGGGATGCGGTTGAAAAGCTTGCCGTTCATGTCCCAGTTGAGCATGGCGGAGACGTAGCGGTCGGTAAGGAACTCCATGTTGTTGACCAAGCAGAACGTGTTGTCGGACAGAATGTACGACAGGTTGGCCTCGGGCATGATGAGCAGCATGTAGGGCACCTTGCTCCATTGGATGGCTCCCTTCAGTCGGCAGTCAATGTTGCCCCAGCTGTCGGCCAGCCAGAAACGTTTGTAGAGTGTGGCTTCGGTGAGGTGGAAGTTGTGGTCGCCCCCCAATACGCCGCTGAGTCCGACGGTGTGGCCGAGGGTCAGCACGGGAGCCTCGTGGTTGACGGGCATTCGCCGCTGCTTGGTGTTGATGTAGGTTTCGCCAGGCGCATAGCGCAGTTCGGCGTGTAGCTCGGTGGTGCGGAAAGGCTCGAAGTCGATGTCGCCAGCCGGAGCGTCGTGCTCGGTCTTGGCGCTGAGGGTGTATTTCATCCCGTTGTAGGTCTCGTACTCAAAGGCCAATTGCTGGCGGTTGTAGAACATCATCTGCTCGACGGAGCTCCATTTCAGGGCGGCGAAGACGTTGTCTTTGTCGGTGTCGATGAAGCGGTCGCAGGGCGACATGACGTCGTAGGTCGACGAGAAGGTGAACGTCCGCTTGGGGTACTCGTGGGGCAGGTAGTCCTTCTTGTTCAGCGACCAGATGATGTCACCGCTGTAGTAGGTCTTGTGTGACGACCATCCCCGGGCCACGTAGCCTCTGAAGAAGAAGTTGGAGTCGAGGTTGGCCGTTGTCTGAGCCGACAGTCGGGTGCGTAATCCGTCCACATAGTTGGCCGTCAGGAGGGTGTTCACGGGGCCGATGTCAACCTTGGAGGGATGCCGTTTGGTGCCCGTCTCGATGTAATTATCGACGAGTATCTTCAAGCCGAAGAAGAGGTACTTGAAGCCTCTGACGTGCCCGATGTCGCGAATGAACTGCTTCATGCTGCTCTCGCCCCTTGTGAGCCTCACTTGCCGGTATTGTTCCCAGAAGTCGTCGCCCCGCCTCTTAGCTTCGCGTTCCTCTCTCCTGACTTGAGCATCCCCTGATTTGAACAGCGTGTGGGGCAGGGGCGTGAAGCTGAAATCGCTGAGCCGTGTACTGCGGACGACGGCAAACGACTCCATGAAGTTGGCCCAGCGCAGTTCGGTGAACAGGTCGTCGTCGGTGAGTACCCAGCTGCCGTCGTCGAGTTGCGAGAACTCCTGTACCAGCTTCATGCCGTCGATGAAGTTGACATCGCTTTGCGGGGGAATGGTCATCTGGCATCGGCGCACCTGATAGGAGGAATCGGCCAGTACGAACAGTTCGCCTCGAAACCCGAAGTCCTGCTGATTGTTGGGCAAAAACGACAGGTGGTAGCACAGATTGCGGCCTATGTAGAGGGTGTCTTCTATATAGTAACGGTAGAAGTCGAGGGCACCGTCGGCAATGGGCGAGGTGAAGAGGGACTGCAGCAGGCGTATCTGGTCGTCGTAGATGTAGACGTCGGTGAAGATGTCCTTCAGCACCGTGTTCAGCATGTCGCCCGTCTGAAGCAGGTCGCCTATGCCTTGGGAGTTGGTGCCTCTGAGGATGGAGCGCCCGGCGCGGGGCTCACGGCGATATATTTGCTCGGTGACGGTTTCGCTGACCGAGACGGGCAGGATGAGCTTGTTGTTGTAGGGGCAGAACTCCACCTGTCGGAGCAACCATTGCTTGTTGCTGAACATCGGGTCCTCCATCCTGGTGGGGGTTATCTCGTTGATGGCGAGGGTCAGCTTCTGGTACTTGTTATAGCGGTAGTAGTCGCGGCGGCTGAGGTCAGAACGCCGCTTGGCGCTGATGACCTTGCGCATCAGTTCGACGGCAGGATTATCCTTGCGGCTGTAGCGGCCACGTTGTGCCAGCACGTCGACATTCCCGATGTGCTGGGTGCGGTTGAACCATTTGGTGGTGTCGCTGTCGACATCGATGTTCAGTTGTGCGTGCGCGGGCATGCATAGAAAGAATAGGAGTGCAAGAAATGCATGCCTCATCGGATGGGTATTTCAAACCAGAACTTCGACCCTTCGCCCAACTTTGACTCCACGCCGACGTCGCCGCCCATGCTGTAGGCCATCGTGCGGCAGATACTCAGTCCCAGGCCGGCGCCGGGAATGAATTCATCGACCTTGAAGAAACGTTCGAACACGCGCTCCAAGTGTTCCGGGGCAATGCCTTTGCCCGTATCCTGCACCCATATCCGTATGCGCTTGCCGGTGGTGGGGTCGTATCCCAAGATGACGCTGCCCTGACTGGTGAACTTGAGGGCGTTCGACATCAGGTGATTGATGACCTCGGTCAGGCGGCTCATGTCGGTGGTAATCTGCTGGGAACCAGCGGCGAACAACGTTGAGACCTTGACACCGTCCTGCGCCTTCGAAGCATATTCGGTAACGATGGCGTTCAGGATGTCGTTCAGGTCGAAGGTCGTCATGACCAGCTTCTCCTTGCCCGACTCAATCTTCGAGATGTTCATCACGTCGTCCACGATGCGCAGCAGTTTCTGGTTGTTCTCCTGTATCAGGTTGATCAGTTCATTCCGCTCTTCGGCACCCTCAACGTCGGGCAGCACGCTGGTGAAACCGATGATGGCGTTCAGCGGCGTGCGTATCTCGTGGCTCATGTTGGCGATGAAGGCCGACTTCAGACGGTCACTCTCCTCGGCCTTGTTGCGTGCCTCCATGAGTGCCGACTCCATTGCCTTGCGTTCGTCAATGCGCATGGAGGTGCCTACGATGTACTTGGGCAGTCCGTCGTCGTTGCGGGCGGCTACGGTAGCGTAGGCTTCCGTCCAGTAGTAGTCATCGGTGTGGGCAATCTTTACCTGGCTTATCTCGTGATATTCCTCCTTTCGTCCGGCGCAGATGTCTTCGAGCGACTTCCTGATACGTGCCTGGTCGCTGTCGGCCATGACGTTGACCAAATCCTCCAATGTCGTACCCTCCGTGGGGACAAAGCAGTCGCTGCGCTCGCGGTAATCGTTGTCGTAGATGATAATCTGCTTCTGCACGTCGATGTGCCACGTACAGAGCTTCATAGCCTTCAGCACGAACTCGAACTCGATGTTGTGCTTCTGTATTTTCGCCAGTTGGGAAAGCTCCTGGGTTAGCTTCTTACCTTCCTTACGCTGGTAGAAGTAGAGTGCTACAGCACCGAGCAGCAGGAGGATTCCAACTGCCCAAACCAGCATCTCGTTGCTGAAATAATTCTGCTGAATAACTAATAACTGTGCAAACATCAGCGCAAAATTACACAATTATTTCGAATTAAGGAATTATTTTGGGAAATATTTTTGTTTTGCGCCCGACTTTTCGTAACTTTGCACCCAGAAACAGGTTTTTTATTATTTTAATGGAACAGACATTCGAGCTTATTGCCAAGACTTTTATGGGCTTAGAGCCTGTATTGGCGAAAGAACTGACCCAGTTGGGGGCTAACGACGTGCAAATCGGACGACGCATGGTGTCGTTCACTGGCGACAAGGAACTGATGTATCGCGCTAACTTCCAATTGTACACAGCTATCAAGATTCTAAAACCCATCCGTCACTTCAAGGCCAAAAGTGCGGACGACGTTTATGAGGAAATCCGCAAAATCGACTGGTCGGAGTATATCGGCAAGGACAAGACCTTTGCCGTCGATGCTGTCGTGTTCTCTGAGGAGTTCCGTCATTCGAAGTTCGTCAGCTACAAGGTGAAGGACGCCATCGTCGACCAGTTCCGCGAGCGGATGGGTTGCCGTCCCAATATCTCGGTGGCCAACCCTGACCTGCGGCTGAACATCCATATCGCGGAGGACAAGTGTACCTTGTCGCTCGACTCCAGCGGTGAGTCGCTTCACCGTCGCGGTTATCGCCAGGAGTCGGTAGAAGCTCCTCTGAACGAGGTGCTGGCAGCCGGCATGATCCTGCTGACAGGATGGAAGGGCGACACCGATTTCATCGACCCCATGTGCGGCTCGGGTACCCTGCTGGTGGAGGCAGCCCTCATCGCCCAGAACATGGCACCAGGCTTGTTCCGCAAGGAGTATGCCTTCGAAAAGTGGCCCGACTTCGATGCCGAACTTTTCGACCGCATCTACAATGACGACTCGCAGGAGCGGGAGTTTAAGCACCATATCTACGGCTACGACATCGACATGAAGGCCGTCAACACGGCCCGCCTGAACGTGAAGGCTGCCGGACTGACCAACTGCATCACGGTGGAGCAGCAGGACTTCAAGAACTTCAAGCAGCCTAAGGAGAAGAGCATCATGGTGACCAATCCCCCTTACGGTGAGCGCATCTCGACGCCTGACTTGTTGGGTACCTATAAGATGATAGGTGAGCGGCTGAAGCATGAGTTCACGGGCAACGATGCTTGGGTGCTGAGCTATCGCGAGGAGTGTTTCGACCAGATTGGCCTGAAGCCCAGCATCAAGATTCCGCTGTTCAACGGTTCGTTGGAATGTGAGTTCCGCAAGTACCAGCTGTTTGATGGCAAGATGAAGGTGTTCCGCTCGGAGGGTGGTCAGGTCAAGAGCGACGAGGAGCGTCGTCAGATGGCCGAGAAGCACCGCTTCAAGAAGAACCGTGAGTTCAAGAAACGCATGGAGGAGCAGGAGGAGAACGAGGAAGCTGACATTCGTTCGTTCACCTTCCACCGCCACGACGTGTTCGAGGAGAAGAAGGAGAGACGTCCCAGGGAACCGAGAGAGCCCAGAGACCCCAGAGAGTCAAGAGGTTCCAAAGGCTCCAGATTCGGAAAACCGGGAAAGAACCGCTTCGAACGCAACGACAAGCGCGACTTTGGTAAGAAACGTAACAGATTCGATAACGATGACGAGGATTAAGACTGTTTTCCTATTGTTATTCGTGGCATTAACCATGACAGCCCAGAACAAGCTTTTCACGTTAGAAGACCTGAACTTCGGAGGCACCAACTACCACGCCATGCAGCCCAAGAATATGTGGCTCACGTGGTGGGGCGACCAGCTGATACAGACGGATGTGGAGGAGTGCTACACCGTTGATGTCAAGACGGGAAAGAAGAACAGACTCTTCACCCTCGACGACATCAACCGCTGGGCTGAGAGTGACGATAGTGTAAGGTATGTGCGCCACCTGATGAACGCTACCTTCCCCTATGCCGATGAACCGCTGGTGATGGTGGGCAACAGAAAGGCCTTCATCCTGGTGGACTTCAAGGAGAAGAGGGTTGTCTGGCAGGACAGCATCTCCCGGCAGGAGGCCAACGACTGGAACAGCGTTTCCAGAGCTACGGCCTATGTCAAGGACTGCCAGCTCTATGTGTGCGATGGTGAAGGTCGTGAGCACCAGCTAACTACTGACGGTTCGCGTGAGATTGTCTATGGCCAGAGTGTCCACCGCAACGAGTGGGGCATCGACAAAGGCACGTTCTGGAGTCCTGACGGCCAGCGCTTGGCCTTCTACCGCATGGACCAAAGCATGGTCACCGACTATCCGCAGGTTGACATCTTCCCCAGAGCAGCAACATACGAGCCCGACAAGTACCCGATGGCCGGCATGACGAGCCATGAGGTAACCGTCGGCGTCTATGACCTGAAGACGGGTAAGACCGTCTATCTGAAAACTCCCCTCCCTCAACAGGGAGGGGCCGGAGGAGGGGCTTGCTTTTTCACAAACATCTCCTGGAGTACTGATGCCAAGACCATCTATATGCTGGAGCTGAACCGTGCGCAGAACGACTGCCGCCTCGTCAGCTATGATGCAACGACTGGCAACCGTATCGCCGAACTTGACCGCGAGACCTCCGACAAATACGTCGAGCCGCTGCATCCCATCCTGTTCCTGCCGTGGGACAATACGAAGTTTATCATGCAGAGCCAGCGCGACGGCTACAACCACTTATACCTATTTAATATAAAGGGGGAGTGCCTGAAGCAGCTCACCTCGGGGCCGTGGGTGGTGTTGGATGTGCTTGGCTTCAACCTGAAGCAAAAGAGCATCATTGTCAAAGCAAACAAGGAGCATCCGCTGCACCAGCGGCTCTACAGCGTCAGCATGGCTGGCAACATCAAGCAGTTGGAGACGGTGGACGGCGTACACAACGGTGAACTGTCGCCATCGGGTAACTTCTTGATTGACAGGTTCTCAACACCGACAAGGTCACGTGTCATCGACGTTGTGGATGTCAACGCAAAGACTCCCCGACATACAAACCTCTTGGAGGCTGAGGACCCGTGGAAAGACTATGAACAGCCCATCTTTGAGTGCGGCACCATCAAGGCTGCCGACGGTACGACCGACCTGTATTACCGTATGGTGAAGCCCTACAACTTCAACCCTGAGAAGAAGTACCCCACCGTCGTCTACGTCTATGGTGGTCCTCACGCCCATAATATTCAGGCTTCGTGGCATTGGGCCAGCCGCTCGTGGGAGACCTACATGGCCCAGAAGGGCTACATCGTCTTCATCCTCGACAACCGTGGCTCCGAGAACCGCGGCCGTGAGTTCGAACAGGCCACCTGGCATCAGTTAGGGCAGGTGGAGATGCAGGACCAGATGGAGGGTGTCAAATACCTGAAGTCGCTGCCCTACGTCAATGCCGACAAGCTTGGCGTCCACGGGTGGAGCTATGGCGGCTATATGACCATCTCGCTGATGACCAATTATCCCGACGTGTTCAAGGTCGGCGTGGCTGGAGGTCCAGTCATCGACTGGAAGTGGTACGAGGTGATGTATGGCGAACGTTACATGGGTACGCCGCAGTCGAACCCCGAGGGCTACGAGAAATGCAGCCTCCTGAGCAAGGCCGGCAACCTGAAGGGTAAACTCCAGATTATCACGGGCTATAACGACAATACTGTTGTGCCCCAGCATTGTCTCTCTTTCCTCGATGCCTGCGTCAAGGCCGGCACGCAGCCCGACTTCTTTGCCTATCCCGGTGAGGAGCACAATATGCGCGGTCATGCCAGCGTCCATCTGCATGAGCGCATCACCCAATACTTTGAGGATTTCTTAAAATAACGATATAACGAGATTATGAAAATACTTTTGTTAGGCAGCGGCGGCCGTGAGCACGCCCTCGCTTGGAAAATAGCACAGAGCAGCAAGTGTGAGAAACTGTACATTGCCCCAGGTAATGCCGGGACATGCAACGTTGGTGAAAACGTAGCCATGAAGGCCGATGACTTTGAGGCCGTGAAGACATTCGTCGTCGAGAACGGCATCCAGATGGTGGTGGTAGGCCCCGAAGACCCATTGGTGAAGGGCATTTACGACGACCTGAAGCAAGACGAGCGCACGAAGGACATTCCCGTCATTGGCCCTTCAAAGGCCGGTGCCGTGCTCGAAGGTTCGAAGGACTTCGCCAAGGCATTCATGCAGCGTCACAACATTCCTACAGCCCGCTATGAGACTTTCGACGGCGAGCACTTGGAAGAGGGACTGAAGTTCCTGGAAACGCTCGAAGCCCCCTACGTGCTGAAGGCCGATGGCCTCTGCGCAGGCAAGGGTGTGCTCATCCTGCCCACCCTTGACGAAGCCAAGAAAGAGTTGAAGGAGATGCTTGGCGGTATGTTCGGCAACGCCTCCAGCCGCGTAGTCATTGAGGAATTCCTCAGCGGTATCGAGTGCTCTGTATTCGTATTGACTGACGGTCAGCACTATAAGATATTGCCCGAGGCCAAGGACTACAAGCGCATCGGCGAACACGACACGGGCCTGAATACCGGTGGTATGGGTAGCGTCTCACCTGTCCCCTTTGCCACGAAGGAGTGGATGCAGAAGGTCGAGGACCGCATCATCCGTCCTACCGTCGAAGGACTGGCCGCTGAAGGTATTGACTACAAGGGCTTTATCTTCTTTGGACTCATCAACGTCAAGGGCGACCCGATGGTCATTGAGTACAACTGCCGCATGGGCGATCCCGAGACCGAGACCGTGATGCTGCGCCTGAAGAGTGACATTGTCGACTTGTTCGAGGGCGTGGCCGAGGGTAACCTCGACCAGCGCGCCATTGCGTTTGACGACCGAGCTGCTGTTTGTGTCATGCTTGTCAGTGGCGGCTATCCTGAAGCCTATAAGAAAGGCTACGAGATAACGGGCATCGACCAGGTGGAGGGTAGCATCGTCTTTCATGCCGGTACGGCCTTGAACGAAGGTCAGGTCGTAACTAATGGTGGCCGAGTGATTGCCGTATCGTCATACGGTAAGGATAAGGCCGAGGCACTACAAAAGTCGTTCACCGAAGCCCAGAAGATACAGTTTACCGACAAGTATTTCCGTCGCGACATCGGCGCTGACCTTTAACAAATGATTAAGCGCACGCAGAATCATGTGGCCGAGAGCCGTTTCACGCTGCCGGTGGTGGTGCTCTATGCTATTGCCGTGTGGCTGGCCAGCGGTTTGCTTATCCCTTCCGTGCCTATCACCTCTGAGGGTCTGTGGAAGGGAGCATGGGTGCAGTTCGTGTGCTTCTTCGTTTCGGCATACGTGATGGTTGAGCTGAACAACAGCAATGCCCTCATTCGTATCTACAGTCGTACCGTGTCATGCTCGTTCATCGTCCTGCTGTGTGCTGGATGTTTCCTGTTCGGCTCTATGGGTGGTGCCATCGCCCAGCTATGTATCGTGGCTTCTTACGCGTTAGCTTTTCGTAGCTATCAGGACAAGCAGGCGATGGGCTGGATATACTATGCTTTCCTCTGTGTGGGACTGGCCAGCTCTGTTTTTGTCCAGGTGCTGTTCTACCTGCCTTTCCTGTGGGCCATGATGTTCTTCCAGCTCACCTCCCTCAGCTGGCGCACGTTCTTTGCGTCCATCCTCGGATTGCTCACACCCTACTGGTTTGCACTCCCTGTCCTGCTCTATAAGGGAGAGCCTGGTTCATTGGTACAGCATTTTGCTGCGTTGGCCGACTTCAGCTTCCCCTTCGACTACACCCAGCTTACTGTCAATGAGTTGCTGTTGTTTGTGCTGGTCGTTGCTTTGGGCATTACGGGTACGGTTCATTACTGGCGTAACCAGGCGTCAGACAGCATCCGTATAAGACTGTTCTATGGCTGCTTTATCCAGATGTGGATGCTGACAACCGTTTTCCTGGTGCTGCAACCCCAGCACTACGACGTGCTCATCCGCATCCTCATCATCAACGTGTCGCCGCTTATCGCCCACTTCCTGTCGCTCACCTATACCCGTATCACCAACATCGCGTTCTACGTCATCTGCAGCGTTGCTGTGCTGCTGACGCTTTTCAGCCTATGGATGCCATCATTCAGTTTCTGACGGGTTATGGCTACATGGGCATGCTGGTGGCCTCGTTATTGGCGGGTAGCGTCTTCCCCTTCAGTAGTGAAGTCGTTATGGCGGGCCTCATGGCGACGGGGCTCGATCCGTGGCTGTTGGCATTCTATGGTACCATCGGCAACGTGCTCGGCTCGGCTTTGAACTACTGCGTGGGGCGGTTAGGTAAGGTGGAGTGGTTCGAGAAATACCTGCACGTCAAGCAGAAAGACCTCGACCGGGCCGAACGTTTTGTGGCTGGTCGGGGTGCTTGGATGGGCTTCTTTGCCTTCCTGCCCGTGCTCGGTTCGGCCATCACTATTTTATTAGGACTGATGCGTTCCAACGTCGTCATTACCTTCATCGCCATCACTTTAGGCAAGATATTCCGTTATATTATCTTAATTTACGGTGTCGGCCTTTTTATATGACTAAACTTTTTCCTACCTTTGCAGGTGAATTAGAATTTTAACGTTAAAATAGATACATTTTAAATGAAACAGTTTAGAATTGTGGACAACGTGTGCGGATGGCTTGCGTTCTTGGTTGCTGCCTTCGTCTATTGCTCCACCATTGAGCCGACAGCCTCGTTCTGGGACTGTCCTGAATTTATTACCACTGGTTACAAACTTGAAATCGGACACCCGCCCGGGGCACCGTTCTTCATGCTCACGGCTAACCTGTTCTCGCAGTTTGCCAGCGACCCGTCGCAAGTGGCCTACTGGGTTAACATCATGAGTGCGCTGCTTTCGGCCACGTGTATCCTGTTCCTGTTCTGGTCGATTACGCACCTGACACGTCGGCTGCTGATTGACAAGTGGGACGACTTGACTACCGCCAAGCTGATTGCCATCGAGGCTGCCGGCATGGTGGGCGCATTGATTTACACCTTTAGTGACACCTTCTGGTTTTCGGCTGTCGAGGGTGAGGTTTATGCCTATTCATCGGCCTTTACCGCCGTCGTGTTCTGGCTTATCCTGAAGTGGGAGGACCATGCCGACGAGCCTCACAGCGACCGGTGGCTGGTGCTCATCATGTACATGACGGGACTCAGTATCGGCGTTCACCTGCTGAACCTGCTGTGTCTGCCCGCCATCGTGCTGGTGTGGTACTACAAGCGCTTCCCCAATGCCAACGCCAAAGGTTCGCTCATTGCGTTGCTCGTCTCGTTTGTGCTGGTGGCAGCCGTGCTCTATGGCGTCGTACCTGGCATCATCACCGTGGGCGGCTGGTTCGAGCTGTTCTTTGTCAATACTCTCGGCATGTCGTTCAATACGGGACTTTACGTCTATATACTTCTGTTGGCTGCTGCCGTCATCTGGGCTATCTGGGAAACCCAGAATGCCACAGAGGGCAACTGGAAGCGCCAGAATATTGCGTTCATGCTCTCTGTCGCTATGCTTGGTGTGCCCTTCTACGGCTATGGCTGGTCAGCTTTCATCATCGGCATCGTCATCCTTGCTGTGCTGTGGTTCGTGCTGAGCCGTCGGGTGCAGCTGAAAGGCGAGACCAAGAAGTTGGCCCTCGTCACCCCGCGTTTGAAGAATACTGCCCTGTTGTGCATGCTGATGCTGATGATAGGCTACTCCACGTATGCCGTCATCGTCATCCGCTCGGATGCCAACCCGCCCATGGACCAGAACTCGCCCGAGGACATCTTTACCCTTGGCGACTACCTGGGACGCGACCAGTATGGTCAGCGCCCGCTGTTCTACGGTCAGGCCTATACCTCGCAGGTGGCCCTCGAACCTGATGGCCGTTACTGCAAGCCCGTGATGTCGAAGGGCAAGCCCGTCTGGCAGCGTAAGGAGAAGGCTTCGAATGACGAGAAGGACTCTTACTTCGTGGTACGTACCAAGGATGAGTACAAATATGCGCAGAATATGCTGTTCCCGCGTATGTACGATGCTGCCCATGCCCAGGACTATGAGGCTTGGATGGGTGACATCAGCGGCACGGAGGTGCCCTACGACCGTTGCGGAGAAAATATCATGGTGAAGGTGCCTTCGCAGTATGAGAACATCCGCTTCTTCCTCAGTTACCAGTGTAATTGGATGTACTGGCGCTACTTTATGTGGAACTTCGCAGGTCGCCAGAACGACATCCAGGGACACGGCGAACTGGAGCACGGCAACTGGATTACGGGTATTTCGTTCCTCGACAACGCCCGTCTGGGCGACCAGTCGAAGCTGCCCGATGAGCTGAAGGAGAACAAGGGACACAACGTGTTCTACTGCCTGCCGCTGCTGCTGGGTCTCATTGGCCTGTTCTGGCAGTCGATGAAGAAGGGTCAGAAGGGCATCCAGCAGTTCTGGGTTGTCTTCTTCCTGTTCTTCATGACCGGCTTGGCCATCGTATTCTATCTGAACCAGACGCCCGTCCAGCCGCGTGAGCGTGACTATGCATACGCCGGTTCGTTCTATGCTTTCGCTATCTGGTGCGGTATGGGTGTGGCTGCTATATGTGACCTTATCGGTAGCAGACTGAAAAAGGAACCTGTTTGGCTCATGGCTCTTGTAAGTCTTATCTGCCTCCTCGTTCCCATCCAGATGGCCTCGCAGACGTGGGATGACCACGACCGCTCAGGCCGCTTTACCTGCCGCGACTTCGGTCAGAACTACCTGATGACTCTGCAAGAGAAAGGCAATCCTATCATCTTCACCAATGGCGACAACGACACCTTCCCCCTGTGGTATAACCAGGACACCGAGGGCGTACGTACCGATACCCGTGTCTGCAACCTTTCTTACCTGCAGACCGACTGGTACATCGACCAGATGCGCCGTCCGGCTTACGATTCGCCCAGTGTGCCCATCTCGTGGAGCCGCTTGGAGTACTGTGCCGGCACCAACGAGTATGTGCAGATTGACCCGAGCCTGAAGCAGCAGGTGCTCGATCTCTACCGGGAACAGCCTGAGGAGGCACGGAAGATGTTTGGTGACGAGCCCTTCGAACTGAAGAACGTTTTGAAGTACTGGGTACGCTCAACCAACAAGGACTTCCACGTCATACCGACCGACACCCTCTACATGACCATCGACAAGGAGGCTGTCCGCAAGAGCGGCATGATGATTCAGGACTCTATCCCCGACCGCATGGTTATCTCGCTCAAGGGTAAGGGTGCCTTGTACAAGGGCGACCTTATGATGCTTGAGATGATTGACCAGTGTAACTGGACGCGTCCCATCTATGTGGCACTCACGGTAGGCTCTGAGAACTACATGAACCTCGGCGACAATTTCATACAAGAGGGCTTGGCCAACCGTATCACACCGTTCACCACCAAGGATACGGGCCTGAAGAATTTCGACACCGAAAAGACCTTCGACAATGTAACACACCGATATAAGTTCGGCAACGTCAGTCAGAAGGGCATCTATTTGGATGAGACGGTCATGCGTATGTGCTACACTCACCGCCGTCTCTTGGCCCAACTCGCTATGAACCTCGTGGACGAAGGCAAGAAAGACAAGGCCGCTGAGGTGCTGGCACTGGCCGAGAAGGAGATTCCCACCTATAACGTTCCTGCTGACTTTGCTAGCGGTTCGCTCGATATTGTCCGGGCCTACAACGCCATCGGCCAGAAGGACAAGGCCAAGGACATGCTGGAGCAGCTTTGGAAGAAGTCGACCCAGTATATGCAGTGGTACTGCTCGCTCGACGGTATGCGCTTCGCCAGCAGCCAGCGCGACTGCCAGATGCATCTCTACATCCTTCAGATGCTGACGCAGCAGGCCGAGGAAATCAAGCCCGAACTGGGCGAACAGTATGAGCGCCAGCTGGAGCTGGTGTTCCGTACGTTCCAAGGCAAGGGTGGTAATATTGGCTTCTAAACCTCTGACCGACTAACCGTCAGAAACGATGTTTATAGAGCAACCAGCCATATATCTCCGCTGGCTCTATCCCAGGGCTTTATGGAGAATGGACCGTCACGAAAGGGCAGTTTACCTGACTTTCGATGACGGCCCAATCCCCGAAGCCACTCCTTTCATCCTTGATGTACTCAAGGAGCACGGTGTCAAGGCTACTTTCTTTATGGTGGGCGACAACGTGCGCAAGTTTCCCGACCTTTACCAGCGCATCCTCGATGAAGGGCATCGGGTAGGTAACCATACCCATAACCACATCAGCGGTCTGCGCCGCTCACTTCACGAATACAGCTATAACGTCGAGAAAGCCAATGCCTACATCAAGAGCAATCTCTTCCGTCCCCCCCATGGCTGGATGCGAATTCCCCAGTATGCGCTACTCCGTCGTAAGTACAAGGTTGTCATGTGGGACTTGGTTACCCGCGACTATTCCAAATGGATGACTGCCGAGAACGTCATCAGCAATGTGAAACGCTATGCCCGCAACGGCAGCATCATTACCTTCCACGACTCCGTGAAGTCCATTGACAAACTGCGTACTGCCCTGCCCGAAAGCATCAAGTGGCTCAAGGAGCAAGGCTACGAGTTCAAGGTTTTCACATAGGCAACTTGCCACTATCTGGTAATGTCTTGTCGTTTGTACCAACGTGAGCAATCGTATGCGCCAATGCGAGTAATGCTTCGTCGATTCTGTTTTTTTGCAACTTTCTTGCCGATTTCCTTTGCTATTTGAATATTTATTCCTAACTTTGTCGCCAACAACAAACTGTGGAGATATGGCAAAGTTCATCAACCCATTTACTGATGTAGGCTTCAAGCGCATTTTCGGGCAGGAATTCTCGAAACCGCTGCTACTTGACTTCCTCAACAACCTGTTAGTAGGTGAGCGGCATATCACAAGCGTGCAGATAGTCAACAATGAACAGCCTGCCGAGTATAACGGCGACCGTTCTCCCGAGTTCGACGTATTCTGCGAGACCGACAGCGGCGAGAAAATAATTGTCGAGATGCAGAACCGTGAGCAGCCTAACTTCAAGGAGCGCACGCTCTACTATGCCGCTGAGTCGATAGTGAGACAGGGCGAGAAGGGTGCCCTATGGGACTATGGCATCAAAGCCGTCTATGTTGTGGCATTCATGAACTTCTCGTTCGGCGAGTTGCCTGATGAATTCCGTATAGATGCGGGCTTGACAAATCTTAGCAGCGGCGATATGTTTTGCGACAAGCTGCGACTGATATACCTGCAACTGCCCCTGTTCCGAAAGGAGGCAGATGACTGCAATAATGATTTTGAACGTTGGATTTATGTATTGAAGAATATGGATACACTGAACAGATTGCCGTGGATAGCCCAGAATGCGGTGTTCCGCCGGCTGGCCGAAATTGGAGAAGTTAGTGCGCTGAGCAAGGAGGACCGCATCAAGTACGACCGTTCCCTGAAGGCATTCCGCGACGCATACAACACCTACGCCTGGGCCGAGAAGAAAGCAATGGAGAAAGGCATGGCCGAAGGCTTGGAGAAAGGCATGGCCGAAGGCTTGGAGAAAGGCATGGCCGAAGGCTTGGAGAAAGGCATGGCCGAAGGTGAGGAGAAGGGTAAGCGTGACAATGCCCGCAGGATGAAGGCAGACGGAATGTCGGCAGAGCTGATTGCTAAATACACAGGCCTTTCTGCTGAAGTCATTGCGGAATTGTAATGCTGGAATTGAAAGTGTGTACAATAATTACAACATACAAGACTTTTTACGTATAAGGGTGGCACGAGCTCTTTCTGGGTTACCCCTACCTAAAGTTGATTTAGGTATAGGGTGTAGGACGGGAGAGGTGCCGAGCAGCTTCTAAATTCTCTCGAGAATTCAGGGGTTTACCGTAGGGTAAGCTCGGGTTTAGGTAGGGTAAACCCTTCAATTCTCGAGAGAATTTGAAAGGTTGCCGAGGAGCACCCCAAAGCTACTCTACTGCATCAGCTGACTTACCCCTACCTTGCGCAGCTAATTCTTAGCTCTTGATTCTTGATAGAAGATATTCACTCACTCACTCACGAATTGCTCTGAATGAGGTTTCTATGAGGTTTCCATGAGGTTTCCCAGAGGAACCTCATGCGCTGAAACACCAGTGTACAAAGGGTTTTCGGAGGATTACATGAGGTTATGAGGTATACTTTGATTTTTGCGCCGTTCAGCGATGCTGCTGCTTGTGATGATGCTCACGATGGCGCAGGCGGCGTCAAAATGTAACAAAATCGCCCCAAAATCACGTTAAACTCCTCAAATCTTACCACTAATTGAAACAAATATGTATCTTCGCGGCGTGAACGCCGCTAAAGCGATAAAACAGGAGACATTGAACAAGTGTTGTTCTTACAGACATAACACCATACGGGGTTGATTGTAAAGCATAGTTTTTGGCAGAAATATTTGGATGATTGGAAAACTTGTCGTAACTTTGCAGCCGAATATTCACGCAAATACGTATTTATCATGGCAACAGTAGTATTACAGGTTCCAGATGAGAGCTTGGTCTCAAAAGTAAAGAGCGCTTGCAAGATGCTTGTGGGCGTAGCATCAGTCAAGGTACATAAGGCCACTAAGAAGAAAGATTACGACATCACAAAAACGGCGGGATATCGCGAGGCGATGGATGACATAAAGAATGGTAGAGTGACAACTTACGACTCTGTGGACGATATGTTCAAGAAGTTAGGTATCAACGTATGAAGTACATTGTAAAGACCACTAAGCGTTTCGATAAAGATATGAAACGCTGTGAAAAGCGTGGACTTAATATGCACCACATACAAGAGGCAATGTTGATATTGGCTTCTACCGGCACGCTCCCCATGAAGTATCGTCCGCACAAGTTGTCGGGTAACAGGGACGGACAGTGGGAGTGCCACATAGAACCAGACTGGCTGATGACATGGGAGCAGAACGATATGGAGCTGACGCTGCTTTTCTTGCAGACTGGAACTCATTCAGATTTATTTTAATCTTTCTCCATC
>JAEEGG010010216.1_pt1 | contig 20792 bp, 21 predicted proteins | sample 9134161 | NCBI WGS metagenome assembly JAEEGG01 (sample SAMN16246543, study PRJNA631951) | gut metagenome | biome: gut microbiome; feature: rumen; material: CR-attached | host: Bos | place: Iran: Karaj | collected 2018-10 | reverse complement strand
GACCCCCAAGCCCGGCAGCAGGGGCAGACCCAACCCCGCCTACAAGGTGGAGCTGCTGAATTCCGACGGCACCCCCACCCCCATGGGCGAGCCGGGAGAGATCTGCATCGATACCCGGAACGGCGCCCCCTGCGGCCTGTACCTGGGCTACTACGGGGATGAGGAGAGCACCCGCAATACCTGGCACGACGGGTATTACCATACCGGCGACCTGGCCTGGCAGGATGAGGACGGCTACTTCTGGTACGTGGGCCGGGCGGACGACCTGATCAAGTCCTCCGGCTACCGCATCGGGCCCTTCGAGATCGAGAGCGTCATCATGGAGCTGCCCTATGTGCTGGAGTGCGGCGTCTCTCCGGAGCCGGACGAGGTCCGGGGCCAGATCGTGAAGGCCAGCGTGGTGCTCACCAAGGGCACGCAGCCCACGGAGGAGCTGAAGAAGGAGATCCAGGAGTACGTCAAGAGCCGCACCGCCCCCTACAAGTACCCCCGTCTTGTGGTGTTCCGGGACGAGCTGCCCAAATCCCACAGCGGGAAAATACAGCACAAGCTGCTGTAAGGAGGCCGGGACATGCGCACCCTGATCGTATACTATTCCCTGGAGGGGAACACCGCCTGGGCCGCGGAAAAGCTGGCGGCGGGCCTGAACGCCTCCCTGCTGCGGCTGGAGCCGGAGAAGGCGTACCCCGACAGCGGCGTGAAGAAATTCCTCTGGGGCGGCAAAAGCGCCGTCATGGGGGAGACGCCGCCCCTGAAGCCCTATGCCTTCCGTCCGGAGGACTGGGACCGGATCGTTTTCGGCTTCCCCGTCTGGGCGGGGAACATCGCGCCCCCCATCCGCACCTTCGTGCATGACCACGCTCGGGAGCTGGCGGACAAATCCGTCGCCGTCTTTGCCTGCGAGAGCGGCGCGGGCGGGGAGAAGGCCGTCGGCAGGCTCTGCGCCCTTCTGGGACGGGAACAGCCGGAGGCCCGACTCATTCTGATCGACCCCAAGACAAAGCCGGACCCGGAAAACGAGGATAAGCTGGCCCGCTTCTGCGGGGAACTGGGATAAAATGAACGGCCCCGCAGGGCCCCGGGCGGTTTTGCGGAAACTCAGGGCGGAAACCCCTTGACAGCCGCCGGATCATCGTTTATAATCTCCCATAATTTCATCCCCTTAAATGCGTAGATGGAGAGGGTCCGGGAAAACCAGCCTCAGAGAGCCTGCGGTGGGTGCGAGCAGGCGGCGCGGCTTCCCAGCGGACCGGTCGCTCCGGAGCAGGAGTGCAGAAAGCCGAAGGGCAAGTAGAGCCTCCCGTGACGCCGCGTCAGTGCGAAGGGCTTGTCAGAGCCCCAGAGCGGCACGCATTGCGTGCAACCAGGGTGGTACCGCGACGTGTTTTATCCACGCCGTCCCCGGACAGCCGGGGACGGCGTGTTTCCATCTCCGGACATGTTTTTGAGGAGGTTTCAGACATGCAGCAGAGCAGCGCGACGCTGGAGAGCAAGATCCGGGAGATTTCCCGGCGTATCCGGGAGCTGCGGCAGATCGAGGGCTATACGGAGGCCCAGATGGCCGCAAAGACCGGAGTCAGCGAGGAGGAGTACCGGAGCTATGAGTCCGGCCAGATGGACCTGAACTTCGCCTTCCTGTACACCTGCGCCCAGGCCCTGGACGTGGACGTGACCGAGCTCATCGAAGGCGCGCCCCCCCATCTGAGCTCCTATACCCTCACCCGCAGCGGCGAGGGACAGCGGGTGGAGCAGGCCCATGGCATGGTGTACTACAACATGGCCTACCGCTTCCGGAACAGGATCGCGGAGCCGCTTTTCGTCCACAGCGTGTATTCGGAGGAGGCCCAGCTGAAGCCCATCGAGCTCACCACCCACGAGGGGCAGGAGTGCGACATCGTCATCAAGGGCAGCCTGAAGGTCCAGGTGGGGGACCACGCGGAGATCCTCCTTCCCGGCGACACCATCTATTACGATTCCTCCACCCCCCACGGCATGATCGCCGTGGACGGGCAGGACTGCGATTTTTACGCCATCGTCCTCACTCCGGAGGAGGCCCCCGCGGCAAAGCCCGCCGCCACGGCGGTGTTCACCTCCGCCGGGGAGGAGGGGGAGCACCGCATCTGGGAGGACTTCATCCAGCCGGTGGAGAACCCCGCCGGGGTGCTGCAGAGCATCTCCTTCAAGAATACGGACCGCTTCAACTTCGCCTTCGACGTGGTGGACGCCATCGCCGCCCGGGAGCCGGACAAGCTGGCCATGCTGCACCTGGACCGGGAAAAGACCGAGCGGCGCTTCACCTTTGAGGATATGCGGAAAAAGTCCGCCCGGGCGGCCAACTATTTCCGCACCCTGGGCATCAAAAAGGGCGACCGGGTGATGCTGGTGCTCCGGCGCACCTGGCAGTTCTGGGTCATCGCCATCGGCCTGGAAAAGCTGGGGGCCGTGGCCATCCCCGCCGTGGACCAGCTCCTGGAGAAGGACTTCGTCTACCGCTTCGAGACCGCCGGCATCAGCGCCATCATCTGCACGGCGGAGGGGGAGAGCAGCGACTGCGCGGAGCAGGCCATGGAGAAGTACGCCGGCATCCGCACCAAGGTCATCTGCAACGGCACAAAGGCGGGCTGGCACAGCTTTGACGAGGAGTACGAGCGGTATTCCAGCCGGTACCCCCGTCCGGCGGACGCCATCTGCGGGGACGACCCCATGATGATGATCTTCACCTCCGGCTCCACCGGCTACCCCAAGCTGGCGGTCCACAGCTGCAAATACCCCCTGGGGCATTACGTCACCGCCCGGTACTGGCACTGCGTGGAGCCGGACGGGCTGCATCTCACCATTTCGGATACGGGCTGGGCCAAGGCCATGTGGGGCAAGCTCTTCGGCCAGTGGCTCTGCGAGGCGGCCATTTTCGTCTATGACTTCGACCGCTTCCATGCCGACGATATCCTGCCCCTGTTCAGCAAGTACGGCATCACCAGCTTCTGCGCCCCGCCCACCATCTACCGCTTCCTCATCAAGGACGATCTCAGCAAGTACGACCTGAGCACCATCCGCCACGCCAGCACCGCGGGCGAGGCCATGAACCCGGAGGTGTTCAACCGCTTCCGGGAGGCCACGGGCCTGAGCATCATGGAGGGCTTCGGCCAGACGGAGACCAGCATCCTGGTGGGCAACTTCGTGGGCATGAGCCCCAAGATCGGCAGTATGGGCAAGCCCAACCCCGGCTTCAGGATCCAGCTGCTGAAGCACGACGGCACCTTCGCCGGCACCGGCGAATCCGCGGAGATCGTGGTGGATACCCGGGAAGGCGCCCCCTGCGGCCTCTTCCGGGGCTATTATGAAAACAAGGAGGAGACGGAGGCCAGCTGGCACGACGGCTTCTACCATACGGGCGACGTGGCCTGGCGGGATGAGGACGGGTACTTCTGGTACGTGGGCCGGGCCGACGACCTGATCAAGTCCTCCGGCTACCGCATCGGACCCTTCGAGATCGAAAGCGTCATCATGGAGCTGCCCTATGTGCTGGAATGCGGCGTCTCTCCCGCGCCGGACGAGATCCGGGGCCAGATCGTCAAGGCCAGCATCGTGCTCACCAAGGGCACCCAGCCCTCGGAGGAGCTGAAAAAGGAGATCCAGAACTACGTCAAGAGCCGCACGGCGCCCTATAAATACCCCCGTCTTGTGGTGTTCCGGGACGCCCTGCCCAAAACCACCAGCGGCAAGATCATCCGGTCCCAGCTGTAAAACCGCCCGGGGGAGCCGTACCGGCTCCCCCGGAAACTTTTTTCTTGACATCCCCGGCGGAATAGGGTATATTGAGGCGTACTTTAACGCGGTGATGTGATAACACGCTATCAGAACAGAATGCTGCCAATACCTGGAGGATACCATGCTGGACGAGACCCTGCTGACCCGGGAGGAACGGGCCATGCTGGCGCTGCGGGGGCTGTACCGGAAATACGGATACCGGCCCTTCCGCATGAGCCGCTTTGAGGAATACGAATTCTACGCCCGGAACAAGGACTATCTGGAAAACGGGCGGATCATCACCTTTACGGATACGGATGGGAAGCTCATGGCCCTGAAGCCGGACGTGACCCTGTCCATCCTGCGCAGCGGGGAGGATGAGCCCGGCTGCCGCCAGCGGGTGTATTATGATGAGAGCGTCTTTCGGGTCCCCGCCGGAGGCCAGAGCTTCCGGGAGATCCGGCAGGCGGGCCTGGAGTGCATCGGGGACATCGGCCTGTACGACGTGTACGAGGTGCTGCTTCTGGCGGCCGAGAGCCTGGGGGCCCTGTCGGACAGCTTCGTGCTGGACCTGAGCCACCTGGGCGTCCTCTCCGCCCTGCTGGAGGAGACGGGGCAGGAGGAGGGCTTCCGCCGGAAGGCCGCCGCCTGCTTTGCCGAGAAGAACGCCCACGATCTCCGGGACCTGTGCCGCCGGGAGGGGGTGGACCCGGGCCTGACGGAGCGGCTCTGCCGCTGCGCCGCCCTCAGCGGTCCGCTGCAGGAGACCGTGGGGGAGCTGGAGGCCCTGTGTCCCTCCGGGGCGGAGACGGCGCTGGAGGAGCTGCGCACCCTGGCCCGGCTCCTGAAGGAGAAGCCCTGGGGGGAGCGCATCCTGCTGGACTTCTCCGTGGTGAACAACACGAGGTATTACAGCGGCATCGTCTTTTCCGGCTTCCTGGAGGGGATCGTGGAGCCCGTGGTTTCCGGCGGACGCTACGACCGGCTCATGCGCACCGTGGGCCGCCGCTGCGGGGCCATCGGCTTTGCCGTCTATCTGGACCTGCTCAGCGCCCTGCATACGGAGCGGGAGGAGAAGGACGCGGACGTGGTGCTGCTGATCGGACCCGACGCCGACCCGGAGCTGGCGGCCCGGGCGGCGGAGGGCTTCGCCGCGGCGGGAAAACGGGTCAGCGTCCAGTCCGGGATCCCCGCCGGGCTGCGGTACGCTGAGCTGGTCAGACTGGAGGAGGCGGAGAAGGCATGATCAATATGGCTCTGCCCAAGGGGCGTTTGGGCAATCAGGTATACGCGCTCCTGGAAAAGGCGGGATACGAATGCCCCGGCATCCGGGATGAGGGCAGGCGGCTCCTGTTCGACAGCGCCGACGGCAGCCTTCGCTGCTTCTGGGTGAAGCCCTCGGACGTATCCATCTATGTGGAGCGGGGGGCCGCGGACGTGGGCGTCTGCGGCAAGGATATCCTGGCGGAGAACAGCCCCAGGATCTATGAGCTCCTGGACCTGGGGGTGGGGAAGTGCCGCATGGCGGTGGCCGCCCCCAAGGGCTACCGGGAGCCGGGGGACCGTCCCCTGCGGGTGGCCACCAGCTTTCCCAACATCGCCAGGGACCACTATGCGTCCCTGGGCCGGGATATCGACCTCATCCACCTGCACGGCAGCGTGGAGCTGGCCCCCCTGCTGGGGCTGGCGGACGTGATCGTGGACATCGTGGAGACCGGCTCCACCCTCCGGGCCAACGGCCTGGAGGTGGTGGATACCATCCTGCCCATCAGCGCCCGGCTCATTTCCAACCGGGCGAGCTATCAATTCAAGCTGCAGGAGATCAGAGAGATCGCCCGGCGGCTGCAGACGGAGGTGGAACGCGCATGATCCCGATCTATCGCTATGGAGAGACCCCGGAGGAGGTCCTGTTTGCCAGAGACAGCGGCACGGCCCACGTGGAGGAGGCCGTCGCGGCGATCCTGGACCGGGTGGCCCGGGAGGGGGACAAGGCCCTGTTCGACTATGCCCGGCAGTTCGACCATGCGGAGCTGGAGGCTCTGGAGGTCAGCCGGGAGGAGATCGAGGCCGCCAAAGCCCGGGTGGAGCCGGAATTTCTGGCGGTCCTCACCGAGGCTGCCGGCCATATCCGGGAATTCCATGAAAAACAGAAGCGCACCGGCTTCGTCATGACCCGCAGCAGCGGCATGGTGATGGGCCAGCGCCTCATCCCCATGCAGCGGGTGGGGGTCTACGTCCCCGGCGGCACGGCCGCCTACCCCTCCACCGTGCTCATGGATACCATTCCCGCAAAGCTGGCGGGCTGTCCCGAGATCGTCATGGTCTCCCCCCCGTCCCGCAGCGGCACCATCGCCCCGGCCATCCTGGCCGCCGCCGCCATCGCGGGGGTGGACCGGGTGTTCCGCATGGGCGGCGCCCAGGCTGTGGCCGCCCTGGCCTTCGGCACGGAGAGCGTGCCGAAGGTGGATAAGATCGTGGGTCCCGGCAACGCCTATGTGGCGGAGGCCAAGCGGCAGGTCTACGGCCGGGTGGCCATCGACATGATCGCCGGTCCCAGCGAGGTGCTCATCGTGGCGGACGGCAGGAGCAGCCCGAAGCACGCGGCGGCGGATATGCTGGCCCAGGCGGAGCACGACAGGCTGGCCACCGCCATCCTCATCACGGACAGCGAAGCCCTGGCGGAGGCTGCGGCGGCGGAGCTGGAGCGGCAGCTTGCCCTTCTGCCCCGGCAGGAGATCGCCCGGACCAGCATCGAGGGCTGCGGCAGGATCATCCTGGTGAAGGATATTCCCGAGGCCATGGAGCTGGCGAACCGCTTTGCCCCGGAGCACCTGGAGCTCTGCCTGGACGATCCCTTCGCCTGGCTGGACCGGGTCACCCATGCGGGGTCCGTGTTCCTGGGCCGGAGCTGTCCGGAGGCCCTGGGGGACTACTTCGCGGGCCCCAACCACACCCTGCCCACAATGGGCACCGCCCGCTTCTCCTCCCCCCTCAGCGTGGACGATTTCGTAAAAAAGACCCAGTTCCTGTACTATACGGAGGAGGCCCTGCTTTCGGCGGGGGACAAGGTCGCCCGCTTTGCCCGGCAGGAGGGCCTGGAGGCCCACGCCAGGAGCGTCACCCTGCGGATGGAGGACAAGACATGAGCCGATTTTTCACCGCCCGTCTCAGCGGCCTGGACCCCTATGTGCCCGGCGAGCAGCCCCAGGACCGGAAATATCTGAAGCTGAACACCAACGAATCCCCCTTCCCCCCGTCCCCCGGGGTGATCCGGGCGGCGGAGCAGGAGGCGGGGCGGCTCCAGCTGTATTCCGATCCGGAGAGCGGCCTGCTGCGGCGAAAGCTGGGGGAGACGTACCGCATCGCGCCGGAACGGATCATCGTGTCCAACGGCTCGGACGAGGTGCTGAATTACGCCTTCATGGCCTTCGGGGATGAGACCCGTCCCCTGGCCTTCCCGGATATCACCTACGGCTTCTATCCCGTGTTCGCGGCCCTGAACCGGATCCCGTACCGGACTGTTCCCCTGGACGGGGATTTCCGCATCCGCCCGGAGGACTATTACGACCTGAACGGCGTGATCGTGCTGGCTAATCCCAACGCCCCCACCGGCCTGTGCCTGGAGCCGGAGCAGGTGGAGAGCATCCTGCGGCGGAACCGGGACGGCGTGGTGATCCTGGACGAAGCATACGTGGACTTCGGGGGCGTGAGCGCAAGGCCGCTGCTGGAGACCTATGAAAACCTCCTCATCGTGCAGACCTTCTCCAAGTCCCGGAGCATGGCGGGGGCCAGGCTGGGCTTCGCCATGGGGAGCGAAGAACTGATCCGGGACCTGAAAACCATCCAGTATTCCACGAATCCCTATAACGTGAACCGCATGACCGCCGCGGCGGGGATCGCCGCCCTGGAGGAGCAGGCGTATTACGACCGCTGCTGCGGGGAGATCCGGGAGAGCCGGGAATGGACCCGGCTGCAGCTGGAGGCCCTGGGCTTCCGGGTGCTGCCCGGCAGCGCCAACTTCCTCTTTGCCCGCTCGGACCGGATCGGGGGAGAGGCCCTGTACCTGGCGCTGAAAAAGCGGGGCATCCTGATCCGCCACTTCACGGCGGAGCGCATTGCGGACTATAACCGAATCACCATCGGCACCCGGGAACAGATGGAGCGCTTCATCGCCGGGGTGCGGGAGTGTCTGGAGGAGGATACATGAGAACTGCGGAGATCAAGAGAAAAACGGCGGAGACGGACATCGTCCTCCGCCTGGAGCTGGACGGCGCCGGCGCGGGGGAGATCGATACCGGCGTGGGCTTTCTGGACCATATGCTCACTCTGTTCGCCCGGCACGGGCGCTTCGATCTGACCCTGACCTGCAGGGGGGATACCCGGGTGGACGACCACCACACCACGGAGGATATCGCCATCTGCCTGGGCCAGGCCTTCCGGGAGGCCCTGGGGGACAAGGCCGGCATCTGCCGGTACGGGGATATCGCCCTGCCCATGGACGAGACCCTGATCCTGGCGGCGGCGGATATCTCCGGCCGGGGCGGGCTGTACGCGGACCTGCGCATCCCCACGGAAAAGGTGGGCGCCTTCGATACGGAGCTGGGAGCGGAATTCTGGCAGGCCTTCGCCCGGGAGGCGGGGATCACCCTGCACCTGCGGCAGCTTGCCGGGTCCAATTCCCACCATATCCTGGAGGGCACGTTCAAGGCGGCGGGCCGCTGCCTGCGCAAGGCCGTGCGGGTGGACCCGGAGCTGATGGGGGAGATCCCCTCCACGAAAGGAACGCTGGGATGATCGCAATAGTGGATTACGGCGTGGGGAACCTGTTTTCCCTGCGCTCCTCCCTGGGCTTCCTGGGGGCTCAGGCGGAGGTCACGGGGGACCCGGAGCGCATCGCCCGGGCGGACAAGCTGATCCTTCCCGGCGTGGGCGCCTTCGGGGACGCGGCGGAGCTGCTGCACGCCTCCGGCCTGGACGAGGTGCTGCGGCAGGAGGTGCGCCGGGGCAAGCTGCTCCTGGGCATCTGCCTGGGCATGCAGCTCCTCTTTGACAGGAGCTTCGAGTATGGGGAGCATGCGGGCCTGGGCCTCCTGCACGGGGACGTGATCGGCATGGAGGGACGGCTCCCCGGGGAGCTGAAGATCCCCCATATCGGCTGGAACGCCCTGCGCTTCACCGCGCCCCATCCCCTGTTCCGGAATGTGGAGGAGGGGTCCTGCGTATATTTCGTCCACTCCTTCTATGTGCCGGAAACGGCGCCCGACGTCATTGCGACGGCGGAATACGGGGTGAACGTGACGGCGGCGGCAGCCAGGGACAACGTGATGGGCTGCCAGTTCCATCCGGAAAAGAGCGGCAGCGTGGGCATGAAGATCCTGCGGGCCTTCTGTGAAATGGAGGGAAAAGCATGATCCTGCTTCCGGCCATCGATCTGTTCGAGGGCAAGGCCGTGCGCCTGAAAAAGGGCGACTACAACGAAATGACCGTGTACAGCAGCGATCCGGTGTCCCTGGCGGCGGAGATGGAGGCCCAGGGGGCGGAGTGGATCCACATGGTGGATCTGGAGGGGGCCAGGAGCGGCCTTGCCCCCAATCTGCATATCGCGGAGGCCGTGGCCCGCACCACCGGATTGAAGGTGGAATTCGGCGGCGGCCTGCGGAGCCTGGAGACCCTGGCCCGGTGCGTGGACAGCGGCGTGAGCCGGGTCATCCTGGGCACAGCCGCCGTGACGGATCCGGAGCTGCTGGAGTCCGCCCTGGCCCGCTGGGGCGGCAGGATCGCCGCCGGAGCGGATATCCGGGAGGGGAAGATCGCCATCAGGGGCTGGCTGGAAACGGCGGAGGAGAGCCTGGAGGCCTTCCTGGACCGGATGCATGCCCTGGGGGTGGAGACCGCGATCTGCACGGATATCTCCCGGGACGGGATGCTGGGAGGCTCCAACCGGGAGCTGTATGAGAGCCTGCGGGGCCGGAAGGGCCCCCGGATCATCGCCTCCGGCGGCGTATCCGGCCTGGAGGAGATCCGGTCCCTGCGGGATATGGGCCTGTACGGGGCCATCCTGGGCAAGGCGTACTATACGGGGGCCGTGGACCTCCGGGAAGGGATAGAGGCGGCAAAATGATCACAAAACGGATCATCCCCTGCCTGGACGTGCGGGACGGACGTGTGGTGAAGGGCGTGAACTTCCTGGGGCTCCGGGATGTGGACAGCCCGGTGAAGCTGGCCCGGTACTATTCCGAGTGCGGCGCGGACGAGCTGGTGTTCTATGACATCACGGCCTCCGCGGAGGGGCGGAAGATCTTCACGGATATCCTGCTGGAGGCGGCCTCTTCGGTGTTCATCCCCCTGACGGTGGGGGGCGGCATCAGCAGCGTTGAGGATTTCGACCGGGTGCTGAAGTGCGGCGCGGATAAGGTGAGCGTGAATTCCGGGGCCATCCGGCGGCCGGAGCTCATCGGCGAGGCGGCGAAGAAGTACGGGGACCAGTGCGTGGTCCTGAGCGTGGACATCAAGCGGGTGGACGGGGCCTTCCACGTGTTCGCCAAGGGCGGACGGGAGGACACGGGCCTGGAGGCCATCCAATGGATCCGGGACGGCGTGGCCCGGGGCGCCGGGGAGATCGTGGCGAACAGCATGGATACGGACGGGGTGAAGGGCGGCTTTGACCTGGAGCTCCTGGAGCGCATCTGCGAAGCGGTGCGGGTGCCCGTCATCGCCTCCGGCGGCGCGGGCAGCATACAGGATTTCACGGACCTGTTCAACACCGTGCCCGAGGTGAGCGCGGGGCTCGCGGCCAGCGTGTTCCACTTCGGGGAGATCCCCATTCCAGAGCTGAAAAAGGCGCTCCGGGCGGAGGGCATAGAAATGAGGATGGAAGCATGAGCGTATTGGATGAACTGAAATTCGACGAGCGGGGCCTGATCCCCGCCATTGTGACGGACGCCCGGACGGGGCAGGTGCTGACCCTGGCCTGGATGAACCGGGAGAGCCTGGGCATTTCCATGGAGAAGGAGCTCACCTGCTTCTGGAGCCGCTCCCGGCAGGAGCTTTGGCTGAAGGGGGAGACCAGCGGCAATTACCAGCATATCGTCTCCATCACGGCGGACTGCGACCGGGACGCCCTGGTGGTGGCGGTGGAGAAGGACGGCCCCGCCTGCCATACGGGGGAGGAGAGCTGCTTCCACGCCCCGGTGTGGCAGTCCGATACCCGGCAGGAATTCCGCCTGCGGGACCTGTACGCCCTGCTGGAGGGACGGAAGCGGGACAAGCCCCAGGGCTCCTATACCACCTACCTCTTCGAGAAGGGCCTGGACAAGATCCTGAAAAAGGTGGGGGAGGAGAGCACCGAGGTCATCATTGCCGCCAAGGCGGAGGACCGGAGGGAGACCGTGTACGAGCTGGCCGATCTGATGTACCACGCCATGGTGCTGATGGTGGAGATGGGCATCCCCCTGGAGGAGGTGCGGCAGGAGCTGGCCTCCCGCCATGTCATCGACCACAAGGTCAAGCAGGAAAAGATGACCTGATGGCGCTGAGCAATTTTCACACCCATACCCTGTACTGCGACGGGAAGGACACCCCCCGGGCCATGGCGGAGGAGGCCCTGCGCCTGGGCTGCCCGGCTCTGGGCTTTTCCGGCCACAGCTATACGGCCTTCGACCCGGACTGCTGCATGTCCCCGGAGGGGACGGCGGCGTACCGCCGGGAGGTGCTGGCCCTGCGGGAGGAATACGCGGGAAGACTGGATATCCGCCTGGGGCTGGAGCAGGACTATTGGTCCGATCCGCCGGAGGCGGAATACGACTACCTCATCGGCAGCGTGCACGCGGTAAAGAAGGACGGGGAATACGTCATCGTGGACTGGAGCCGGGAGGTCCTGCTGCGGGGCGTGGAAAAGCTCTACGGCGGGGATATCTACGCCTTTGCCGAGGACTATTTCCGCCTGGTGGGGGATGTGTATGCCCGTACCCGGTGCCGGATCGTGGGGCATTTCGACCTGCTCACCAAGTTCAACGAGGACGGCAGCCTCCTGGATGAGCGGCATCCCCGGTATCTCCGGGCGGCGGGGCGGGCTCTGGACCGGCTCCTGGAGGCCCCGGTGCTGTTTGAGGTGAACACCGGCGCCATGGCCCGGGGGTACCGGACGACGCCCTATCCCGGCCTCATCCTCCGGCGGGAGATCGCCCGCCGGGGCGGGACCTTCATCCTCTCCTCCGACTGCCATGACAGGACCCAGCTCCTGTACGGCCTGGCGGACGCGCCGGAGCCGGGAGAGCGGTACGCCGCAGCGCCCTGAATGCTAAAACGCGCCCGTCTGCATCACGCAGGCGGGCGCGTTTCCCTTTGCTCAGTGCTGGCGGATGAAGCCGGCAATGTCGTCCGCTACTTCCGGGCCGATGTGCCGCTCCCTCCGGTATTCCCCGGCGGCCTTGCGGATATCGTTGTATATGCCCTTCACGAACAGGTGGTTCAGCTCCGGGTACAGGCGGTACTCCACGCCCGGCCGGTCCGCCAGCAGCTCCCGGAAGCGGGCGTAGTCCACATCCGGCAGCACCTGGAAGTCCATGCCTCCCTGGAGGATGAGAACGGGCTTGTCCGACTCCAGCAGGTAATCTGCGGCGGTCCTGCGGCCCATCTCCTGAAAGTACCCGAGGGTGAGGGTACCGGCGAACTTCCTGCGTTTGGCCTCCGCCTCCGGCAGGGCATAGAGACCGTCCAGCTTTTTGCCGTATATCCGTTCCTCCAGCCTGGCCACGATCCCCGTCAGGCCGCCCTTCTCCCCGGCCTGCCTCAGCTGCCGGACCATGATCTCCTCCAGACGGTACGGCGACCCGGCCATGAGGATCAGGCCCCGGAAACCGCCCCCCTCCGCGTCGATGCGGGGGGCCAGCATGGCCCCCATGCTGTGGCCCACGATATAGATCCGCTCCGGGTCGATGCGGGGATCCTTCCGCAGCAGCCCGGCGGCCAGGACGGCGTCCTCAACGGTCTCCTCCCGGACGGTGACGGTCTCCCTGCGCATTTTCCGGGCATGGACGAAGTTCCGCTTGTCGTACCGGATGGAGGCGACGCCCCGCTCCGCCAGGCCCTCCGCCAGGTCCCGGAAGGGCGTCAGCCTGAAGATCCTTTCGTCCTTGTCGCTGGCGCCGGAGCCGTGGACGAACACCACGGCGGGGAGCCCCTCCGCCGGAGCGTCCGGCAGGGTCAGCAGTCCGTTCAAGGGGTATTCCGTTCCCGCGCCCACAACGATCCTTTCAGCCTTCATTTTCCGTCGCTCCTTTCTTTTTCCTCCCTGTATACCTTATGCGCATAGACCAGAGTGACGAGGATCATGGCGGCGATCAGCGCCAGAAAGACGGCAGCTGCCGTAAGGGGCGGGGAGATCAGGACGGCGGTCAGCACCAGAAGGATGCCCGTCGCACCCATCACGTACCCGCCGAAGCGGTGCGTCCTCCTCCAGGTCTCGTCATTGTACATGCTCCAGGCCATCCGGAAGCCGATGAGTCCGCTGCGCCGGGTCTTGGGCATGATGCTGCCCAGCACGACGGTGAGGACGCCCGCCAGGAGGAGAGGAAGCCGGTCCGGGATATCTCCTGAGCTTTCCCCGCCGGACGCCGCCCGGAACACAAGCATCAGCAGCCAGGCCTGGACCAGGGCGAGCATGGCGTTCAGGGAGACCCCCGCGATGCCCGCGGCCTTCCGGTTCGTCCCGGCGCTCGCCCCGGCTTTCTCATCCCCCGCCCCGCCCGCCTTTTTCTCATAGGCGTTCAGGACCCGCCTCCAGATGAGCGCCAGGAGGAGCATGAACCCGGGCAGGAGCAGCAGCTCCCATCTGGAGCCCCAGCGGTCCGGGGTCCACGCTGCGTCGAAGTGCACCGGCACGGTCTCCGGCAGAAAGAGCAGCGCGGCCGCCGTGCCCGCCAGCGCGAGCATGATGATGATCCACATGGCTTTCTTCATTTTCCGTCGCCTCCAAACTGCCTGACCCAAAGGATCAGCTCTTCAAAGACCGAGGTGTTGACCTCATAGTAAATGTAGTTTTTCTGCCGGTACTCCATGATCAGGTCGGCGGCCTTCAGGAGCTTCAGGTGGTAGGACAGGGCCGCGGGAGATATGCCCAGCTTTTCCGCCAGCTCCCCGGCGTTCAGACGCCCGCCCTTCAGCAGCACCAGGATATCCCGCCGCTGCTTATCGGAAAGCACCTTAAAGACGTTTGTTTCCCCCATCGCCGGACCTCCCTGCCGCAAGCTGTTTCAAATTTTCTTTAACTTGCTGCCCACAGTATACGGGTTTTCCTCCCCGCCGGCAAGGGGAATTTCAAATTATTTTGAAATACCTTGCCCCATATGCCGGGACCGGGCGCGGAAAGCCGGAGCCTCCGCAGGGAAGCTCCGGCCGCTCACTATGGGTATGCAGTTACGCCTTGCGCCATTTGACGCCCTGCTTGGTGTCCTCCAGAATGATGCCCTGATCCTTCAGCAGGTCCCGGATCCGGTCCGCCTCCGCCCAGTTTTTGGCCTTCCGGGCCTCCTGGCGCTGACGGATGAGCTCCTCCACCTGGGCCTCCAGCCCGGCGTCCTCCGTTTTGTACAGCAGACCCAGGACCCCGTCCAGCTCCAGGAGACGGTCCAGGCAGGCCCGGGCCAGAGCCCTGGAGCAGCCGTCCTTCTGCACGGCGGTGTTCACGTCCCGCACCAGCTCGAACATGGCGCTCACCGCGTCGGCGGTGTTGAAGTCGTCGTCCATGGCGGCGTTGAACTTCTCCCGATAGGCGTCCAGCCCGGCCAGGATGCTCTCCTCCTCGCCGGTGAGGGGCGCGTCGGCGCCGTTGGCCGCCAGGAATTCCAGATTGTCCCGGGCGTTGGTCAGACGCTGCAGGGCGCTCTTTGCCTGGTTCAGGGCTTCCTCGGAATAGTTCAGGGGGCTGCGGTAGTGGGCCTGGAGCATGAACATGCGCAGGGTGGCATAGCCGTAGGCCTCCGCCGCCTCCCGCACAGTGAAGAAGTTGTTGAGGCTCTTGGACATTTTCTCGTTATTGATGCTGATAAAGCCGTTGTGCAGCCAGTAATGGACAAATTCGCAGCCGTTGGCCGCCTCGGACTGGGCGATCTCGTTCTCATGGTGGGGGAAGATCAGGTCCTGGCCGCCGCAGTGGATGTCGATGGTCTTGCCCAGATAGCGGTTGGACATGGCGGAGCATTCGATGTGCCAGCCGGGGCGGCCCTTGCCCCAGGGGGATTCCCAATAGGGCTCCCCGGGCTTGGCGGCCTTCCACAGGGCAAAGTCCATGGGGGACTCCTTCTGCTCGCTCACGTCGATGCGGGCCCCGGCCATGAGATCCTCCAGGGGCTGATGGGAAAGCTTGCCGTACTCCGCGAACCGGGCCGTGCGGTAATACACGTCCCCGCCGGAGGGGTAGGCGAAGCCCTTGTCGATCAGGGTCTGCACCAGAGCGATGATCTGGGGGATGTTCTCCGTGGCCTTGGGATGCACCGTGGCCTCCCGGACGCCCAGACCCGCCGCGTCCTTCTTATACTCCGCAATGTACTTTTCCGCCACCTCGGCGGAGCTGATGCCCTCCTCGTTGGCCCTGCGGATGATCTTGTCGTCCACGTCGGTGAAGTTCTGCACGAAGGTCACCTGATAGCCCCGGTACTCCAGATACCGGCGCAGCACGTCAAAGAGGATGATGGGCCGGGCGTTGCCCACGTGGATATAGTTGTATACCGTGGGGCCGCAGGCGTACATCCGCACCTTTCCCGGCTCGATGGGCTTGAATTCCTCGTACTGCCTTGACAGCGTATTGTAAAGCTTCATTGCTTTTCTCCGTTCCCGTATTGAATATGTCAGCCGTAGGTGCGCACCACGGCGGTGACCCTGCCCAGGATCCGGGCGCCGGTGCCGTCGATGGGCTGATAGGCTTCGTTTTCCGGCATGAGCATGATCCGCCCGCCGATGCGCCACAGCCGCTTGCAGGTGGCCTCGTCTCCCAGCAGAGCGATCACGATCTGCCCGTGGTCCGCCGTGTCCTGGCTGCGGACCACCACCATGTCTCCGTCCAGGATACCGGCACGGATCATGGAATCCCCCTTGATGCGCAGGGCGAAGTACTCTCCGGCCCGCTCGGGGGTATAGGTGAGATACCCCTCCGCATCCTCCACCGCCAGGATGGGCTGTCCGGCGGCAACGGTGCCCAGGATGGGGATGCCCTCGGGCCGGGTACATCGGTCCGTCAGGGTGATGCTCCGGCGTTTCCCCGTCTCCCGGCGGATATAGCCCAGCTCCTCCAGCCTGTCCAGATGGCTGTTCACCGTTGCGGGCGAGCTGAGACCCAGAAGCCTGCCCAGCTCCCGCACCGAAGGGGGATAGCCGCTGTCCCGGATGGCTGCGGTGATGCAGTCCAGGACCTGTTTTTGCTTTTTGGTCAGGTCATTCATGACGCCCCTCCTATATCCTGTCATTATACCCATGAACGGGATATATTGCAATCATCGGGCGGCAATTTCCCCGCGCCGGCTCAGACGCCGGGGAAAAGGGCGCGCTCCAGCGTCCGGACGCAGGCCTCCAGCCCCTCCCGGTCCGCCTCCGTGAACCGGCCCTCCCGGGGGCTGTCCAGATCCAGCACCCCCCAGACCTCCTCTCCCCGGAATATGGGGATCACCAGCTCGGAGCGGGAATCGCCGTCGCAGGCGATATGCCCGGGAAAGGCGTGAACGTCCGGCACCAGCACCGGCTCCCGCCGCTGCACCGCCGTGCCGCAGACGCCCCGGCCCGGGGCGATCTCGATGCAGGCGGGCTTGCCCTGGAAGGGGCCCAGCACCAGCTTCCCGTCCTGCATCAGATAAAAGCCCGCCCAGTTCAGCTCCTCCAGCCGCTGCCGGATGAGGGCGGAGGCGTTGGCCAGGTTGGCAATGGCGTGGGGAACGCCCTCCGTGAGCGCCTCCAGCTCCCGCCGGAGCGCGGTATAGTCTGTCATGACGGCACCTCCTCGGTCCTTCGTGTTTTCTCCAGCATACAACCCTCCGCCCCAAAAGGCAAGCGGCGTACGCGTCCGGATCGCAAAAATGGGGAAAGATGCCATGCGTGCCGCCCGGTCCGTGGGCATACTATTCCCATGAATATCTTTGCCATGTGGAAAAAACACCGGGCATCGCAGCCAGATCCGGCGCGCAGACCCCGATATGCAGAGCCGCCGGAGCCCTCCGCCCTGGAGCGGGTCTTTGCCGACTGCCGGGACTTCCAGTGCCGGAGAGTGCGCCTTGGGGGCGCGGAGGGCAGGGTGGAGGCCGCCGTCTGCTATCTGGAGGGCATGGTGGACGGCAGCGCCGTGGGGGAGGAGGTGCTGCGGCCGCTCACGGAGGAGCGCCGCTTCGCCGGGGCAGCGGACAGCCGGGAGGCGCTGAGGCTCCTGGATGAGGGCCTGGTCAGCTTCTATGCCCAGCAGCGCCGGGACAGCCTGGAGGAGACGGTCAGGGACCTGCTGGAGGGCTGCTGCGCCCTGGTGCTGGACGGGGCGGCGGTGACCTTCGAGACGAAGGATAAAACGGGCCGCGGGGTGGAAAAGCCGGAGACGGAAAAAAGCGTAAAGGGGGCCAAGGCCGCCTTTACGGAGATCTACCGGCTGAATACCGGCCTGGTGCGCCGGAGGATCCGCAGCCCGGAGCTGAAGCTCCTGGAGCTGGAGGCGGGCAGGCGCAGCCGGACGAAGGTGGGGATCCTGTACGTGGAGGGACTGACGAATCCCCGGTTCCCCCGGGAGGCGCTGAGCCGCCTGCAGCGTCTGGACCTGGACGGGGTGCTGTGCAGCGGGGATCTGGAGGAATATCTGCTGGAAAAGACCTCCCCCTTTCCCCAGCTCATGGTGACGGAGCGGCCGGACCGCTTCGCCCTGGAGCTGCTCCGGGGCCGGGCGGGGCTTCTGGTGGACGGTCTGCCCATGGGCTTTCTGCTGCCCGCCTCCTTCCCCGACCTGCTGCGGGTGCCGGAGGACGCGGCGGCGCACTATACCGTCGCCTCGGTGCTGACGCTCCTGCGCTTTGCCGCCCTGTGCATCTCCGTTCTCCTGCCCGCGGCTTATGTGGCCATCACCATGTACCACCATGAGATGATCCCCACCCGGCTGCTGCTGTCCATCATCCAATCCAAGCAGGACGTGCCCTTCTCCACCGCGGGGGAGACGCTGGGCATGCTGGCCGCCTTTGCCCTGCTCCAGGAGGCGGGCCTGCGGCTGCCCGCCTCCGTGGGCCAGACCGTGAGCATCATCGGCGCCCTGATCGTGGGGCAGAGCGCCGTGGAGGCCCGGGTCATCTCCCCGGCGGCGGTGATCGTTGTCGCCGTATCCGGGATCACCGGGTATACCATGCCGGATCAGGATCTGGCGTCGGCGCTGCGCCTGTGCCGGTTTGCCATGGTGCTGCTGTCCCTGGGTCTGGGGCTCTTCGGCATGGTCATCGGCGCGCTGCTGCTCATCTATTATTTATGTACGCTGGAGCCCTTCGGCGCCGCCTATATGTCCCCCTTCTGCGACGGCAGCATCCGACAGGCCCTGGGGGTGCTGCTGCGCCTGCCCCTCCCCGCGCAGAAATACCGCAGCCCGTGGCTGGAGCCCCGGGACAGGAGAAGGCAGAAATGAAGGGCCTTCGGCTCCTGCCCCTGCTTATCCTCCTGTGCCTCCTTACGGGCTGCGGCGGCCATTGGATCTACAGCGACTACCGGGAGATCGACCAGCTGGAGCTGATCCGGGCCCTGGGCCTGGACCGGCGGGATGGGCTCATCACCGCAACAGCCTCCACCGGACCCATCGGGGAGGAGGAACCGATGGTGATCACCTGCAGCGCTGCCACCGTGACCCGCGCCCTGCGGCAGATGCAGGACCACACCTCCCGCCGGTATATCTTCTTCGGCCATACCCGGCATCTGCTCCTGGGGGAGGACGCGGCCCGGCAGGGGGTGGACCTGTACCTGGAGCATGTGGAACGGAGCGTGGAGATGCGTCTGAACACCCTGCTGTACGTGGTGTGCGGCGGTACGGCGGAGGAGCTGATCTCCGCGGCGGGAAAGGAGGGGGAAGGGGTCGTGGCGCTGCTGGATTCCCTGGAAAAGGACGTGCAGCTCATGAGCGAAAGCCATGTGTTCACCTGCGGCGAGGTGGCGGAGATGCTGGCGGAGCGGGGCTGCGGGCTGGCGGCGGCGGTTTCCCTCGTCCGGCAGGAGGACGTGCCCGTGGGAGGCAAGCCCGTTTCTGTCCGGGCGGAGGGCTACGCGGTGCTGAAGGACCGACGGCTTGCGGGGTATCTGGACGGCGAGCTGGCCAGAGGCGCGAACCTGCTCATGGAGGAATCGGGGGAGGACGTGCTGGAGGTGCCGGACGGCATGGGCGGCTGGGCGGCCCTGCGCCTCAAGGGGAGCAAGGCCTCCTATGCGCCGGAGTTTCTGGATGGGGAGCTGCGGAGCCTGCGCATCCGGGTGGAGCTGCGCTGCGGTCTGGAGGACGTGCAGGATCCGCTGGACCTGTATGACGGGGATGCGGTGCGCCTGCTGGAGCGGGAGGCGGAGGCGCTGGAGCTGGGGCGGGTCTGCCGGGTCCTGGAGCTTTCCCGGGAAATGGAGGCGGATTTCTGCGGCCTGGGCGACAGGGTGCGGCGAAAAGCTCCCTGGCGGTTTTCCCGCATGACCGGGACCTGGGAGGCCTGCTTTCCCACCCTCCCCATCGAGGTGACGGTCGCCTGCCGGCTCACCGGGACCTATGACGCGGGGGAGTCCCTCATCCGGAAAAGCGCGGAGGAGCGGGAATGAGAGAGGAAGATACGGTGACCCTGCGGCAGTTCCTGGCCGCGGTATTCGTCTCCCTGTTCTCCCCGGTCTCTCGGCTGATTCCCCGGGCCGTGCTGGAGATCGCGGGCACCCAGGGCTGGATCGCTCCGGCGCTGGCCTGGCTGCCGGCGGCGGGGCTCGTCCTGCTCATGCGGGGGCTGCTGGAGCGGGACGGGGAGAGACTCGGCCTTGCCCGGGCGCTGCGCCTGGATCTGGGGGAAAAGCCCGGCAGGGCCGTCACCCTGCTGCTGGTCCTGTGGCTGGTCCTGTACGGGGGCTTCGTGCTGCGCAGCGGCGCGGAAAGGCTCATTTCCACGGTGTATCCCTCGGCGGACCTGAGCTTCTTCGCCTTTGCGGTCATCGGCGTCTGCACCCTTTCCGCGGCTGGGAAGCTGCGGTATGCCTTCCGCAGCGCGGCCGTCATCCTGCTGCTCTTCTCCTTTATCCTGCTGCTCATCGTGGCGTTCGCCCTGCCGAACGTGCGCGGTGCGTACCTCCGTCCCCTGTTCCCTGCGGACCCGGGAAAGGTGCTGCTGTCCGTGCTGCCTGCGGCGGACGTGCTGACGCCCTGGATGCCGTTCACGTTTCTCTGGGGCCGTGTGGAAAAGCAGGGGAACCCCCTGAAGCCCTGCCTGCGGGGCCTTGCGGTCACCGCCGCGGGAGTCCTGCTGCTGATGCTCACCACCGTGGGCATCCTGGGGGAGGAGCTGTCCCTGCGGCAGCAGTACCCCTTTTTCATCATGATCAAGAATCTCAGCGTTTTCCATGTGGTGGAGCGGATCGAGCCGCTGGTGGTCACCGTGTGGCTCATGACGGATTACGTGTGCATCACCGCCTGCCTGCTGTCCGCCTCCGAAGGCTGCCGCAGCATGTTTCCCGGGAAAAGGAGCGTCTGGGCGGCGGGCTGCGGCGGGGCCATGCTGGCCGCCTGCTATCTTCTGGCCCCGGACGCCTTTTTCCTGGAAAAGCTGTCGAATACCGTCGTGCCCGCGGTGAACCTGTCGCTGTGTTTTCTGCTGATGCCTGCCGTCCGCCTCATCGGCCTGTGGAAAAATCACGAAAAAATAAAAAAGAGGCTTGACAAGCTGTAAAGGGGATGCTATATTAGTCAAGCTCGCCGCTGAGCGGGTCGTAAGACTCGCAGCCCGTGAGATCAGCGGCAACGCGCTGCACCTTGTAAATTAAACAAAGCAAAAGCCAAGCGAACGCACCAAATGGGCGCGGTACGGAAG
>JAEEGG010010214.1_pt1 | contig 20794 bp, 15 predicted proteins | sample 9134161 | NCBI WGS metagenome assembly JAEEGG01 (sample SAMN16246543, study PRJNA631951) | gut metagenome | biome: gut microbiome; feature: rumen; material: CR-attached | host: Bos | place: Iran: Karaj | collected 2018-10 | reverse complement strand
TCCTCGATTACCTCCGCAAGTTGAAAGACGAGCTGAAGATGACCGTGGTGTTCGTGACTCACGATATCGGTCTTGCAAACTACGTTTCTGACCGTATCTTCATTATGCACGACGGTAAGATTGTGAACCAGGGTACTCCTGCTGAAGTGCTCGACAACACGAACGAACCGCACACGCTTCGCTTGCTTGACGATATCCCGGAAGTCCACAAGACCGAATGGATTAAGAATAGCCACAGAAGCAAAAAGGGCTAATAGCTTACAGCCTTTAAAATGAAAAGCCGCAGCGAGTCCCGTTGCGGTTTTTATTTTTTTTGTATGTAAAACTTTGTTATGAAGGTATTGAAAATAAGATAAAATATCTATATTGTATTTTATTCATAAGAAGGAGAACAAAGTATGAGACCGGAATCCATTAAGAAAAAAGAGGACGAGTTCTTTAAGGATCTGACGAATTCGGCAGGGGTCAAGTACAAGCTTACAGCGACAACGGATATCGGTGGCGGTATCAAGATTTATTCCATTCGTCCTGATTTTAATACTTACTACTACAAGACGAAGACTGTAAAGAAGAGCATTTGTCTCCACTTTACGGTGGGCTACATCAAGTCCGATGTGGCGTCCCTTTCGACAAAGGACAATTGCGTTTCGGTTTCGTACGTGGTAGACCGTTCGGGCCGTATTTACGAGATGTTTCCGGATAGCGAATGGAGCTACCACCTGGGGAGCAGTGCTATCGGTGGAAACGGCGTCATGTCGAAACAGTCTATTGGAATCGAGATTTCGAATTACGGACCGTTAAAGCTTTCGGGCGAAAACCTGGTAGATGCCTACGGCAATATTTACTGCAAGGTGTCCGAAGAGGAATTCTATTCCAAGCAGAATTATAGGGGCTACGACTATTATGCCTCGATGACCGATAGCCAGATTGCGGCGGTGTCGGCGCTGATCAAGTACCTTGGTCGGGTACACGATATCCCGATGAACTTCAAGAGCGATGACGCGCCGTTTGCAAGCAACGCCGAGGCGACATCGTTTAGGGGCGTTTTCTACCATACCAATGTGCGCAAGGACAAGTTCGATTGGCCGTTTACGCCGTCGCTCAAGGCGGTAATCGCGAAATGTTCCAACGAGCTTCCGCAAAAGGAAGAGGTCGCTGCAGATGTGACCGCGGCGAGTTCCGATGTGTCGAAGGTGGATGCCGTGGCGCCGGAACTGGATGTGGCGGAAGTTCCCCAGGTGGAAGAACCCAAGGTGGAAGAGAAAACGGTTGAGGAAAAAACTGTAATCGAGGAAAAGCCTGCGGAAACGGCCGTGCCCAAGGAGCCGGAGCGGAAAACCCAGGTGAAAAAGCCCGCGCCGTCTTCTTCGAAAAAGGCGACTTCGCTTTTGGACATTGTTCTTTCGCTCCTTGCGCAGCTGCTGGGGGGAAAGAAGAAGTAATGCACGGTACGACTTAGAATTTCAACATCAACAAAAATTGGAAGGTGAATATGCCGGAAATACAAAACGCGGTGGCGGATAGTTCGACAAGTGACATTAATCTCAAGATGTCCAAAGCCGAAATGTTCAAGAAGTACAAGGAACATAAGGATAGCATCCAGAAGTTGATTGCCAATCTGCAGAAGGATTCGCTGACTTTTTCGAAGGACCTCGAGGTGCTGAAAAAGGATAACGAGTCGCTTCGGGTGCAGGTGGCGAATTATCAGTCGACGATTAAGAAGCTTGAGGTGTCGAAGGATTCCCTGATTGCCGAAGTGCAGGACGCACAGGCAAAGGAGTCCCCGATTGTGGCGCTGACATCGCCGAGCGGCTGTGCGGTGCTGATTGTGCTGATTATTGCGCTTACGGCGATTGCCCTCAAGAAGGGATTCTCCATTTCGAAGGGAGACGCGAAACTTTCCGTTGGCGACAAGGAATAGGGCTGTTTCCTGCTGAAAACGGAAAAAAGGGGCGGACGGGTTCCGCCCTCGTTTTTTTTAAAGTATATTCAGGATATGAATATTCAAAAAAGTGTTTTTTCTAGAATTTGCGCGGTAGCCTCTGCCGCGGCTTCCCTGACGGCTGTGAGCGCCGTGGCAGGGCCTTTGGTGAACCAGCTGGGTTTTGCGCCCGATGCCGAAAAGATTGTCGTTTACCCCGGTAGTGATGCGAGCGGACTCGAAGTCCGCGACTTGAACGGAAAGACCGTGCTGAAGCTTGACGCACCGATGGTCTACGACTGGGATTACAGTGGCGAAGAGGTGCAGACGTTCGATATTTCGGCCGTGAAGGCTCCGGGAACGTACCGCCTGTTCCGTGGGGGCGAATACGTGGGTACCCCGATTGTGGTTGGAAAGAATGTCTATGACGATCTGGTGAAGGCAAGCCTCAAGTGGTTCTACTATCAGCGTTCAGGCATGGCGCTTGCGCCGCAGTATGCAGGCAAGTGGGCGCGTGCGATGGGCCACAAGGACGACAAGGTGATTGTCTACGGTTCCGACAAGGTGACGGGTGGCAAGGGTGCCGGTAAGACGATCAAGTCCGATCGCGGCTGGTACGATGCGGGCGACTACGGCAAGTATATCGTGAATTCCGGCATTACCGTGTTTACGCTGTTGCAGGCCTACGAGAATTTCCCGAAGTACCTGGATTCGCTTCGCTGGAACATTCCGCGCGAATTTGCGAAGTATCCCGAGATTCTTGAAGAAGTGCGCTACAACCTTGACTGGATGCTGACCATGCAGGACAAGGATGGCGGCGTGTACCACAAGGTTTCTACGCTCAAGTTTAGCGGTAGCGTGATGCCCGAAAAGGATGATGCACCGCGTTACGCGATTCTCAAGAACGTGACGGCGACGCTTGATTTTGCGGCCGTAATGGCGCAGGCGAGCGTGGTCTACAGGAATATCGACAAGGCCTACGCCGACAAGATGCTCAAGGCGGCCGAGAGCGCCTATGCCTGGGCGAAGAAGAATCCGGCGGTATTCTACAAGCAGCCTGCCGACGTGCAGACGGGAAGCTACGCCCCCGGCGACGAAAACGGCAAGGACGAATTCCGCTGGGCCGCGGCTGAACTTTACCGTGCAAAGATTGCTGCGGGTGCAAAAGCCGAAAAGACGACTGCAACTTATCTGAAGGACCTGAAGGATAATCCGTTTACGCCCGATGGTGCCTGGTGGGGAAACGTGAACATGCTCGCCGCTTTCCGCGTGGCGCTGGATTCTGCTGATTTTGACAAGGATCTGGTGGTTGCCGCGAAGAAGGTGGTGCTCGACGAGGCGAACAACCTTAGGGCCGTGGGGGATACGAGTGCCTATCGCCTGCCCGCTTTCCCGTGGAGCTGGAACTGGGGCAGCAATAGTGCCATGGCGAATAACGGTATGGTGCTGGTGCATGCCTACCTGCTTACCGGTGACAAGAGCTACGTGGATGGAGCGCAGCAGTGCCTCGATTACTTGCTCGGCAAGAACCCGCAGGATATGACTTATGTGACGGGCTTTGGCTACCGTAGCCCGCGTAACCCGCACCACCGCCCGAGCGAATCGGATATGGTGGACGATCCGGTGCCTGGAATGCTCGTGGGTGGCCCGCACCTGGGAAAGCAGGACATTAACCTGGACGGGACGGAAAATTGGAAATGCCCGAACTATGCCGCCGCCGACAAGCCGGCCCTCGCCTATATCGACAACCGCTGCAGCTATGCGACCAACGAAGTGGCCATTAACTGGAATGCGCCTCTTGCGTACCTTGCCGCAGCCCTCGAAACGATTTACAGTAAGTAGGTTACAGGTCTCAGGTAACAGGTATTTTCCCATTCCTGAAGTCTGAAACCTGCCCCCTGGCTTCTAAATAAATATATATTACGGATATGGCTTAGGCTGTGTCCGTTTTTTATGATGGGGGTTCCATGAAAAAATTTGTTGCTTGGGCGATAGCTGTTGCTCTTTTGCATGTACCGCTTTTTGCGGCGGGGCTTGTAAGGCAGAATGTCGATACGACCGACGCGATGGCGACGCTCGGTAATTATGACCGTGGTTTCTATACGCCTCAGGTGTTGCACCTCAAGCCCTCGGGCGGTAAGCCGATTGAAAATCCGTCTAGTAAATTGCTGCACCTGCGGGCCGAAATTTCGGAATTCAGCAGTCATGCCTGGCTAGGAATCGACACGACCGGTGGCAAGAAGGATACCACCTGGGGTAAGAACCAGGACCTCACTGAAGACGCACTGAACGTTCTGCAGACAACATTTGATAACATCCGCGAAAACAAAGGCTTCGTGATCGTGCGTATCTGTTACGACCCGTGGTATAATGGGCGCAGCAATGTGACGCCTGAACACAAGTGGGTAATGCGCCATGTAGAACAGCTCGCTCCGGTGCTTTCGAAGAATACCGACGTGATTGTGGCGCTCGAGATGGGCATGCACGGTGCCTATGGCGAGATGCATAGCGACACAAATATCACCTATGACCGCATTGCCGAAGCAACGAACCTGATGCTGCGAAATACGCCGCCCGAACTGAAAATCCTGACGCGTACGGGAAACTATTCCGCGAAGGTTTTGGGCTTCGACAACTGGGGTGTGGATTTTAATATTGATGGTGAAAAGTTTGCCGAGATCGCGAAGGCGAAGGGCGATACCATGTACCGCGTGGGAATGTTCAACGACGGTTATCTCGGAACGCAGTACGATTACGGCACCTGGGGCGCGGACTGCAATACTTCGATTTGTCGCGAGGAGGGTGTGGCATGGCTCGAAAAGTACGGCATCAATACGCCTTACGGCGGCGAGGCGCTTACGACGGCGAGCGGCTACCAGGTTATCAATACGCCGGAGTTCTTGGCGTACGAAGGATTCAGAACGCATACAAGTTATCTGAATATCCAGTGGAATTACAACCTGATTAACAGCTGGAAGGCGACGCTTTTTAAGCAGAAGGATTTCGACTACGACCCGGCGCGGGTCGATTCGCTTACGGGCTTCAAGTATATCAACGACCATCTGGGTTACCGCTTTGTGTTGCGAGAATCGTGGCTGAGCGATACGGTGGGCGACGATAATATGCTGCGTGCGAAGCTCCGTATACAGAATGTGGGCTTCGGTAACTTGACGTGGAAGGCTCCGGTAAGGCTTGCTGTTTTGGAAGACCTGGAAGGTAGCGATTTGGACATGTGCCCCATGCCGACTTATTATGACTTGGATGATATCGATTCCCGTAACATTCATAGCCGAACCATTTCGATTGCGGGTGGCGATACTGTGATGACGTTCGACGGGAATAATGAAATCGAGATAAAGGCTGAGGTGAAGCAAGCGTCCAAGAAACGCTACCAGGTGTACCTGAAAATCGGTGGTATTGAGTTCGCTAACCGCGTACCTTCTGGTATAGGGTCCTGCGGCGAAGAACAGCCTGCCGTTTATTTGGGGAAGGTCTATATTGACGAAAGTGTGAATACGACGGGCCTTACGGTTCGCGATCTTTCGGCGGGTTCATTTGGCGTGGATGCCCAAAAGAAAAACGCCCTCTTCGTTCAGAGGGAGCGGCATAATGCGATTATTCGCGATGGCGACAAACGCTACCGTGTAAACGGTGTGACTAGCCGTTAACGAGCGTCACGAATTCGCGGCAGACGGCTTCGGGATCGCTCTTGCCGAAGATGGCCGAGCCGACGACGAACACGTTTGCGCCCGCTTCCTTGCAGGCGAGGATGTTGTCGAGTTTCACGCCACCGTCAATCTGAATATCGAGTTCCGGCTTCATCTGGCGAAGTTCACGAATCTTGTCGAGGCAGTAGGGGATCAGGCTCTGTCCACCGAATCCCGGGTTTACGGACATCACCAGGACCATGTCTACGATGTCGAGTACGTACTTGATGCTTTCGAGCGGGGTTGCCGGGTTGATGGCCACGGCGGGCTTTACGCCGAGTTCTGCAATCTGGTGCAGCAGGCGGTCGAGATGGTTCGTGGTTTCGGCGTGCACGCTGATAATGGAGGCTCCAGCCTTTGCAAATTCGCCCACGTAATTTTCAGGATGTTCAATCATCAGGTGGCAATCGAGCGGAAGTTTGGTGCCTTTCTTGACGCAGGCCGAAATGCCCGGGCCAAAGCTGATGTTTGGGACAAAGTGTCCGTCCATGATGTCGAGGTGAACGAGGCCTGCGCCTCCGTTTTCGATGGCCTTGAGGCCGTTACCGAGTTCGAGAAAGTTTGCGTTTAGAACGCTTGGGGCGATGATTTGCTTGAGCATAGTGCAAATATAGAAAAACTAGACGGTTTCTTTTTTTTTTACTATCTTTGGCGTCAAAACAAAGCAAGGAGATGAATATGTCCAAAGGTACAAAGACTGTAGTTGCAAAGCCCGCTGCCAAGAAGTGCGCTTCTAAGGCTTGTGCTTCCAAGGCTGCAGCGAAGCCCGCTGCCGAAAAGAAGGTTGCTCCGAAGGCTGAAACGGCTGCTAAGGCTGCAAAGCCGGCTGCTGAAAAGAAGTCTGCAGCAAAGGTTGCTCCGAAGGCTGAAAAGGCTTCTGCTAAGGCTGCTAAGCCCGCTGCCGAAAAGAAAGCCGCCGTGAAGGTTCCTGCCAAGAAGGCCGCAGCTTCCAAGGCTCCCAAGAAGGTGACGGTTGTGTTCGAAGCCAACTGCCCGCTCGCAACGACCGTGTCTGTTGCTGGTTCCTTCAACAACTGGGCTGTCGACAAGGACATGCTCAAGAAGGACAAGAAGACTGGTCTCTGGACTGGCAAGGTGACTCTTGACGCTGGCGACTACGAATACAAGTTTGTATGCGACGGCCAGTATTGGGACGAAGGCGACAACAAGGTCAAGCACGTCTAATTGTTCTGCCTTTTATAAAGATCCGACCGAGAATTCGGCCGGATTTTTTTTATAACAAAAACCACCCGCTAGTGAAAGCGGGTGGCATTTTAGTATTTGTAAGCTTAGTTACTTGGCGGCGCGATTCATTTCGCGTGCGAAACTGCGCAGGTTCTTGACGAAAGCCTTCTTGGCTTCAAGTGCGTTGGACTTTTCGCCGAACTTCTTGAAGAACTCGTAGTTATAGCCGCTGTCGTAATCGTAATAGCTGGAATTGTTCATGAGGCATTCCGAGTATTCCGATGCGATGTCGGTGCAGGTGCCGCCCCTGTAAAGGCAATCGGTGTATTCGCTTTCGAGTTCGCTGCAGTCACCGCTATTGGAAGTGGACTTGCCCTTGGAGAACAGCGAATCCAGCAGGGCTTCGGCGCATTTTTCAAAATCATTTTCGTTGGATTTTTCGTAGTAATCGGCGTAGGTAAATTCGTTGCCGAGAGCGTCTTCTTCTCTTTCCTTGCTGAAGAATTCACCGTATTCGGCCTTACAGGTGCTTTCGGTGACGACGCCCGATTCTTCTTCCAGGGAGCAGGTCTTCTTGCTAGAAGAAATGGTCATGGAAAGTGAGCCGGATTCATCTTCGATGGAAACGTTGCCGATATTGATCGAGAGCATTTCGTCTTTGTACTTGAACGTGAGGCTGTTCCTTGTCTGGCTGGTGAGGACGATGTCATACGACTTGAGGGTCTCGATGAGGTCTTCCATGTCGGAGGAATCTTCCCTGAAGAGTCGGCTGATGTTCGGAACATCGATACGGCCCTTGCGGAGATCTTCGAGGAGGCTAGTCATGAACCTCGAGTTCGTGTAATCGGTGAAAGTTTCTTCGGTACTGGCAGAGTATTTGGTTGTGGTTGTGAACGAGGATCCCGAAATTTTGATCGTCATCTCTGTGTAGTCGTTCATGTACTCGTCATCAATGCAGCTCAAACGGGCCGCCAGGGTCGGGTTTCCTTCAATATCATCCCGGCTCTTGATTTTGCCGGATTCGTACATCTCCATGGCTTCTTCTTCGGTGAGCCTTCCGCCGGGGACGTTGCTGCAGAGTGTGTAGCATCTGCTCTTTTCGTCATCGGCGTCGTATTCGCACGTTACGGATTTCCAGGTGCCGTCCAGGTTGCCGGCCTTGCCGCCGACAAACATTAAGCCTCTGTCGGAGCAGTAGCTGAAGCTGTTGCTACATTCTCTGAATATGACCAGGGAGTCGCCTACGAATTTGTATTTCATGTAGGCCTTTTCATCTCCGAGATTCATTTCTTTCCATGAGTAGGTGTTGTTTTCGTTGACGCACAGGTCCACCTTGGTCTGGACGGTGGTCGTAATGGTCTTGTTCTGGGTGTCGGCGACAAAGGTGCCGGACTCTTCGTAGGTGTAGTTGTCAGAACCGCTGCTGCTGTCGTCGCTGCAAGCGCAGAACAGGGCTGCAGTTCCTGCCAGCATAAGGTGTAGGGATTTTTTCATGATTATCTTCTCCATAAAGTTTGTTTTGTACAAAAGATAGTATTTCGTAAATTTTTGATGGACAAAAAATAAAAATTTGTTCCAAATCCGATACAAAAAAGGGCGCGCCTAGGCGCACCCTCGTGAATAAGGTGAAATGGGGGTTAGTTCGCAAATCCTCCCTTGTATTCTGTTGGATCGGGACAGTTTACACCAGGGATGCAGCTGACTGACATCAGGTTTGTCTGATGCTTGAGTTCGACAATTTCCATATCTGGAGCGGAGTATTCTTTTTTGATTTGTTCGTTCTTCATAATTGTATTTGGTTAGAGGTTAATTACTTTTTTAGGTAGACGCCCTTGGCCTTGGGTTTGCCGCTGATGCCGCGGCCCTTGAGGTCGAAGGTGCGGGTGCCGCGGTTCATGCGAATTTCGCCGGTGCGGGTGTCGAGAGTGCCGATGACGGTTGTCTTCTCTTCGTCTTCGCGGCTGACGATGACCACGTCCATGCTTTCGGGAAGATCCTCTTCGATAGAGGCGATGGGAGCAGCGTAAACGCTCGGTTCCGGAGCATTTTTCTGCTGTGAACCATCGTACCGCAAGTATGCGCGCAGGGGATCGATATAGACCCATTCTCCGAACTTGACAAACTGCCCTGTGGAGATACCTGATGAGGGAACGCCGTATCCTGCAAAACCGTAAACACGTCCGCATTCATCGCAGTTGCTTCCTCCCCATTCCTTGAATTTGAATGTGCCGACAAAGGACCATTTGCCTTTAGTTACGACATTGTGTTTTTCTGACGTGATTGTGACGGGACCTGAGACTTCCAACTTGGAGCTTTTCATCTGGATCATATAAGGCATGTTGGCTGTGAGCGTGACATGTTCTTTATCTGTGTCGGCCCATACTTGGTAAACTTCAACCTGTGCGACGCCAGTTGTCTGGTTCTTACCGACGCGAGCGAATTCCATAATGTTGGCAACACCGGACAAATTTTCTGTGCTTACTTCGAAGGGGAACATTATTGTTGAGTAATTGTTTCCTTCAGTAACGGGGAAGCCTCGGCTTATTTTGACGCCATCAACATCAATGTCTGCGTTTAGGTCGAATGCGTCTCCGTTGCCAGAACTTTCAATAATCGCGTATTTTTTGCCGTCAACCTCGTTTATTGAGAGGAACGCAATTTGCGTGCATGTCCCAGGAATTGTAACCTCAATTTCTCCACCATCGAAACCGTAGTAGTTACTTGTTTCTTCAATGTAATAGTGAATGGTATATGTTCCCGAATTTCTTGCGTTAGGTATATTTTCGCCGAAGTACTGTTTGTAATTTACACCACTCCATTTATATTCGTATTGCAACATGCCTACGTCAGTTGAACCTGCTATTAAGAGTTCCTGTTTTTCTCCGGTGTAGGAAAGTGTCTTTGCTACGGGTAGAATGACATTCGGGACGGCTTTTTTGATTTCTACCGTAATTGCGCCGAGTATGGCGTTTCCATTCATTTCTTTATAGTAGACGGAGTATGTTCCTGCACTATAACCGGTGGGAATTGATGATGTAAAGTTAGCGCCATTGGTACTATAGAGTATGCCGTTTGCGGATGTTCCTGCTGTTACAAGTTCCTGCTCTTTGCCATTGTAAGTAAGATCTTTGGCTTCTGGGGCGACGAACTGCACTTCGATAATGTTGAACGTCCTTGTGGTGGAGCCCTTGTAAAGGGTGCTGGTAGATTTTGCCGAGATGGTCACGGTCGCTTCGCCAATTGCGGTGTTGTTGGAATAGGTAATATCGAAATGGCTTGTGATATCGGTTTCTCCGTCCAATACTGTGATTTTGGGGGTGACCGGGTTGCCATTTTTCCATGCTTGGTCTGCAATCTCGTTAATGGTGATGTCAGCGTTTGTGGCGATGTCCTTTTTCGGGGCGACAATATTGAACGTTTTTGTGGTGGAGCCCTTGTAAAGGGTGCTGGTAGATTTTGCCGAGATGGTTACGGTCGCTACACCGATATTGATATTATCGGAATAGGTAAAGTTGAAATGGCTTGTGACATCTGTCGAACCGTCCATCACCGTGACTGCGGGTTCGAGGACGTCGCCCGTGTATTCCAAATCATCAATTGTGATGGTGATATCGGGATTGTTGGCAATATTCTTTTTCTCGCCGAGAATAGTGAAAGAGACTGTCTTTGTGCCTTCGTACTTGGTGCCGGTTTTTGCAGAAATCGTTACTGTTGCAATTCCTGCGGCAGTGTTGTTTGAATAAGAAATGTTGCAAGAACTGGTAATGTCGGTTGTTCCGTCCTTCACCGTAATGCTAGGAGTGATAGCATTTCCCGTATAGGCCTGGTCGGGAATCTCGTTCACGGTGATGTTGCTGTTTGTGGCAATGTCAATCTTCCATTGTGCATGGAGGTTGATCGTTGCTTCATTTGTTGTCGTAAGGTTTGATACAGTTTGCTTATCGCTGTACGAAGTTCCTTTTCCGTCCGCTTGCGTGTTCCAGTTGATAAAGCTACCGTAACCTGTAGTCGGTGTGAACGTATTGGCCACAAGGGCATAGGAGGTACCATAGCTGAAAGTTTGCGTTTTTGTTACGTTTGAGCCGTTATTAGGGTTGAATTTTACATAGTAGGTGTTTCCGGTCCACTTTGCGTAGAAGGTCTTGTCTCCATAGGATCCTTTGCCCATAGAATAAACAGGGCTACCGGAGAAAGAGGAATTTGCGTACCATCCATTGAATGTATAACCAGTTTTGGTCGGAGTGGGGAGCGTAACTGCAGTTTCATAGGTGTACGAAGTCGTTGCATTAGAGGGATTTGTTCCTCCATTTAGGATATAGCTAATGGTATAGCTTACCGGAGTCCACTTGGCGTATAAAGTTAGGTTGCCTGACACTAAAGATGTGTTAATAGAATAGGCCGCAGCACCGCTAAAGGATGAATTCTCGTACCAGCCCGCAAAAGTGTAGTAATTTTTTGTGGGTTTCGGAAGGGTAACGGTGCCGCTGTTTGGTGTGTAAGATGTTAGCGCGTTAGAGGGGTTTGTACCGCCATTGAGTTTGTATGTAATGGTGTAACTAATGAGCGATGTTGTTGCGCTGGTGACGGTTACATCTTTACTCGGCATTGTAAAATAGGCTTTGCCGCTCGAATAATAGACGGTTGCGCCGTTTACGGTGAATGTGGCCGTGTAGCCTGAAGGAAGGTTTGTGTAATTAAGGTATACTTTAGCTCCAACGGCGGCGTATGGCACATCATCCTGAGAACCTTCCGGATTATGCGAAACAAGGGCGTGTCCTGAAGTAGTGACGTTGCTTGCGTTGAGTATTACCCTGAAAACACCTTCACCCTTTCCATATATGTCTTTAACGGGACTGCCGCCAAAGGCGACACCGGTTGTCTTTGTAACATTATTAATTGTCATGGAGTTGTAGTAGTTTCCGGTAAATGTCCCGTTGGTCGTGCTAGTTCCAGCAATTGCTCCATAATTAGAGGATCCGGTTATAGAGTTTCTAATTGCAAAGTTGTATTGAACCGTGCCAAAGGTGGCTTTTCCGAAAATGCCTCCGGTGTAGGAAGTGTACTGAGCGCCCTTAATTGTAACAAGATAGGCTTCGCAATTGGTTATCTTGGCGGATGAATTAGTTGCGTTGAGTCCAACGATGCCACCGGCGTAGGTGGTATATGATGAAGATGATGATGCAGTAGATGTTACGGTAACATTTTCAACCTTGACCGAGGAAATGGTGCCGGTATTCGCTTCCGCGACGCCACCCACAGATAATCCCTTTACGGAGCCTCCTATTATCTTGGAATCTTGAATCGTACCGTCATTTATACCGGCAATGCCACCAGCGGAACCGTTTGCAGAAATGCTGGGAGCGTCTAGATAGACATCTTCGATTATTGCCGAACTAGAAACTTGACCAAAGAGACCGACGGGCCAGGCTCGATCTTGCACATTGATTGTGAGACCGCTGATTTTGTAGTTTCCGCCGTAGTATTTTCCGGCAAACTTTATAGTGTTGTTGGCAGAGCCTTGCGCAAACCCAATGGGGGTGAAATTGCCACTCAAGGTAATGTTTGTGGTCTGTTTGAAAGACTTACCTGATGTTGATCCCTCGCCGTTCACGTATGCGGCCAAGTTGTTCAGGTCGGTTGCATTTTGGATCAAGTAGTAACCGTTATCGTACGTGAAGCTGTAGCCGCCGAGATTAACGATAGACGCGCCCCAAGATGAGGCCGTGGCGAGTAGTAGGATGAGTATTGAAAGTCCTAGATGGACGGGGTGAGGTGTTTTAGGGGAGGATCTCATTAGGTTACTCCGATTTTTGTAGACAAGGTTGTCGTTGATATTTTATGTAACAGGAATATAATAACAATAAAATAAACGGTCAAAGTTTTTTCGCAAAAAGCCAGCCTGTTTCCTAAATAGTCCTGCCTTGGACCTACTTGTTTTTCGTTTTTTGTAAAGCCGTGCTATTTTAGATCCTCAAAAGCCTATCTTCTATTGCTTCCCTCTAGGGACAAGGGCGACATTTGCGGTTTTCCTTTTTCTACATTTCCCGCGTATGGCAAATTATTCTATTCCTCAAGAAGTTTTTGTGAAGGCAGCCGAACAGTACGGCACCCCCCTCTGGATTTATGACCGCGCTACGATTGAAAAGTGCGTGAAGGATGTCCAGGTATTTGACACCGTTCGTTTTGCCCAGAAGGCATGCCCGAACCTTTCCGTGGTTTCGCTCATCCGTAAGCTCGGCTGCGTTGTCGATGCCGTCTCTGCTGGCGAAATCGTGCGCGCTCTCAAGGCGGGCTTCAAGGGCGGAGTCCAGAAGGGCAAGGCTCCTGAAATCGTCTACACCGCAGACATTTTCGACCGTGACGCTCTTGAACTCGTCAAGGAACACAACATCGCCGTGAACGTGGGCTCGCCGGACATGATCCAGCAGCTCGCTGATTTCGGCGTGAAGTCGGAACTCACTATCCGCGTGAACCCGGGCTTTGGCCACGGACACTCCCGCAAGACCAACACCGGTGGCGACCTTTCGAAGCACGGTATTTGGCACGAACAGATCAAGGACTGCATCAAGCTTGCGCAGGCCAACGGCATGTGGATTACAGGACTCCACATGCATATCGGTTCCGGCACGGACTTTGAACACCTCGCTCAGGTTTGCGATGCGATGGTGGACGCTAGCCGTCGCCTGGGCTCTCACCTCCGCACCATCAGTGCAGGGGGCGGCCTCCCGATTCCTTACCACGAAGAAGAAAAGGGCAACCGCATCGACGTGAAGGCTTACTACGACCTGTGGGATAAGGCTCGCAAGAACATTCAGCAGAGCATTGGCCACGAGGTTCACCTTGAAGTGGAACCGGGTCGCTACCTGGTGGCCGAGAGCGGCTACCTGATGGCCGAAATCCGCGCTGTCAAGAAGCAGGGCAACAACCTGTTCTACTTGGTGGATGCAGGCTTTACCGACCTCGTTCGTCCGAGTTTCTACGGTAGCTATCACGGCATTTCCATCATCGCACGCGACGGTCGCGAACTGAACGAAACGGTGGACGCCGTTGTGGCTGGCCCGCTTTGCGAATCCGGTGACGTGTTCACGCAGGAAGAAGGTGGATTCGTGGTGACCCGCAAGCTCCCGAAGGCGAAAGTCGGCGACTTGCTGATTCTCCATGACGCCGGTGCCTACGGGGCTGCCATGAGCAGCAACTACAACAGCCGCCGCTACGCCGCCGAGACCATGTACACTAACGGTGAACTCAAGGTCGTGCGCGAACGCCAGACGTTTGAACAGCTCCTGCAGAACGATAGGATTATTGATTTATAAACGGCGCATTACGGCGTTGTTCACTCCCTCACGTACGTTTTAGTACGCTGCGGAGGCTCGATGTCTCGCTCTGCTCGTTTCTAGCTCGATAATGAATGTTATTAATCTGTAAGTATCGTTTTGATTTTAAGGCTTTCGTCAGATATTGGCGAAAGTCTTTTTTTGAAATGTTGACTATTGGCATGTGGCCTTGAATATGGCTATCGGAATATTCTATATTTACCCATACCAATTGGTTCAACCCTTAAATCAAGGCAACAAAATGTCAGATCGTTTTATCGTGACCGGCAACTTCACCGATGATCCGTTCGCCATCGACATGGCCCAGTACATCGGACTCCGTGAAGACATTTCCGACATGGTCTCTCTGAAGACCTTTGCAAACTCCGAATTCTGCCCCCGCTATATGCTGGACGTGGATGACATGGAACATATTGGCCGCCGCTTGGAAGGCAAGATTGTTCTGATTTGCTCGGTCTCTAACCATGAACGCAGCCGTAACGACTACGCCATGCGTAACTGCATTCTGGCCCGCGCCGCCAAGGACAACGGTGCCGAACAGGTCGTCTTGGTTGAACCGGATCTTTTCTACAGCGCCCAGGACCGCGGTCCGCACCGCATCGGCGAACTCGAGAAGGATCGCCCGGACATTGACCTGAAGAAGTTTGACGGCCAGGCTTTCACTAGCCTTCTTTACGCCCAGCTCCTCAAGACTTCCGGTGTCGATGCCGTGGTTACCGTTCACAACCACAGCATCAAGGTGCAGAAGCTCTTTGCTGAAATCTTCGGCGAAAACAACTTCCACAACTTGATTCCGACGGACGTCTACGCCCACTACATCAAGAACAGCAACTTTGTTCAGACCGGCAAGGACGGCAACAACCTCGTGATCGTTTCTCCGGACAAGGGCGCCCGCCCGTTCATGAACGCCGTTTACGAAGCGCTCGACCTGCCCGAATGCAAGCGTGTGGTGATGGACAAGGTGCGTACCGGCGAACGCGAAATCAGCATGACCTTCAACCCGGAACTTTCCGACATCAGCATCGAGGAAATCGAGGGCAAGGACGTGATCGTGTTCGACGATATGGTCCGCACCGGTACGACGATCGTGCAGTGCTGCGAACACATCAAGAAGGGTAACCCCAACCGCGTTTGCTTCGGCGTAACGCACTTCCACACGAGCCCCGAAGCTCGTGAAAAGCTCAACAGCCACGCTATCGACGAAATCCTCACGACCTCGACTCTCCCGGATATCATGAACCGTGACTGCCAGGGCCGCCTCCGCAAGAAGCTCACCGTGATGAAACTCGGTAAGTGGATTGCTCGCCACGTGATGCAGATGTACGGCTTGGATGACGGTCGCTTTGAGAAGGACTTCTACAAGATCGATATGTCCTCCAAGAACCCGCGTTGGCCCCCTCAGTTTTTTTAATGTGAGCGACGCGTCTCGCTAATGCGCTTAAAAGGCTCCCCTTGCGGGGAGCCTTTGCTGTTTCTAGGGTGGAGTACTTTAAAGACCGTTCGGCTCAAATGAACCTAGACAATGTGATATCGCCTCACTCTCGCAGCCACGACTCGTCAATACGAGTCGCTTGCTGCTCACAAAGACCGTTCGGCTATTCGTTTTGTTTACATCGCCTGCAGCAGGAATATCGCGAGCACTTGTCCGCTCAGGATTCGTAGCAGCATGGTGAGCGGGTAGACCGAGGCGTAGCCGATGTTGACGGCTTCGCTGTTGGCCTGGCCGTTTGCGAAGGCGAGTGCGGGCGGGTCGGTGGTGGCGCCTGCGAGTACGCCGCAGAGCGAGAGGTAGTTTACCTTGAATACCAGGTGTCCGACTGTCGCGACAATGGCAAGCGGGATAAAGGTGATAAGGGCTGCAAGTCCCATGTAGTAGAGCCCGTCGCCGTGCAGGAGGACGTCGAAGAACTTGATGCCTGCGTTGAGTCCTACGCAGCTGAGGAAGAGCGTGAGGCCGAATTCGCGGAGCATGAGGTTTGCGCTGTTTGCCATGAAGAAGTTCAGCGGGCCGATTTTTCGTTTGCGGCTGAGAAGGATAGATACAATCAGCGGGCCGCCGGCAAGACCCAGCTTAAGCGGGGTCGGCATCCCTGGGAGGGCGATGGGAATGCTTCCGACAATGACTCCTAGGAAGATGCCCAGGAACGCGGGCAATATTTCGGGGTGGTCGAGTGCGGTGAGGGAGTTGCCCAGTTCCTTTGCCGCGGCTTCGATGCCTTCGGCAGGGCCGACGATTTTTAGCTTATCTGCAAATTTGATGCGAAGGTCGAGGCGTCCCGTGAACTTGAAACCGCTGCGGGTCACGCGACTCACGTTTACGCCGTAGCGTTCGGCGAGCGCGAGCGATCCGATGGTCCTTCCGAGAATCTTCTTGTTCGTTACGAGAATGCTTTTAACCTGAATCGGTTTTGCGGTATCCGAGGCGAATGTCGTGATGGGCGTTTCGAGGCGCTTTCCGATAATCTTTTCCATGGCGGTGACTGCTTCGGGCATTCCTACGATGTGAAGCTTGTCCCCTTTTTCGATAACCGTCTTTCCGTTCGGCGTGAAGATGCTTTCGCCGCGCAAGAGGCGTGTCACCACGACTCCGCTCGAAATCAGGTCGGGAATGTCTTTCAGCATGACTCCGAAGAGGTTCTGGTTGTCGACCGTGAGGCTGCAGGATTCTATTTCTTTGCTTGTGGCGGCGATTTCTGCCGTGTATTTTTCTGCCGCCTTGTTCGGATCTTGCCTAAAGATGATGCGAACAAGGATCATTACCAGGATGATTCCGATGACGCCGAACGGATATGCAACAGCGTACCCGATGCCCGTAAGGGAAGTGTCCACCCCGGCCGCGGCAAAGGCTGAGTTAGCGGCTCCTAGGGAGGGCGTATTCGTGACGGCGCCACAGAGCATTCCTATGAGCACGGGTACGTTGTTATGCATATCGGTAAGAAAGTACAGACAAAGCGTGACGATGACGCCGAGCAGCACGATGCTTGTCGAAAGAATGTTCAGTACAAGTCCGTGGCGGCGAATAGAGTCCATAAAGCCGGGCCCCACCTGCATGCCGATGGTGTAGACGAAAAGGATCAGGCCGAATTCCTGTATGAAATGCAGGACGTTTCCTTCGACACGGAGACCGAGGTGTCCGAGCAGGATGCCCACGAAAAGCGCTCCCGCCCCGCCAAGGCTGATTCCCTTGACCTTGATTTTACCGACCATGAGGCCGACTGCAGCCGTAAGCGCAATCGCCACAACCTGTTGCCCCACCGAGGGCTTTGTGAATAAGTCAATGAGCCAAGTCATATTTTTATCATCCGTGGTTAAGGGTGGAATATCTTTTTAAAGATAGTTCTATTTCTTAATGCAGCGGACAGAGGCGAAGATATTCTTGTTGTAGTGTTCGTAGGTGATTCGGGTGTCGGTGATGCGCACGAGATATGCCCTGGAATCGTCGTAGCTGTTGTTTGTCCAGAAGCTTGCGCTTGCGCCCTTGTCGGCGAATTTTCCGTCGTAGTACTTGAATCCGGCGAAAATGGCGTTGAAACCTGCGGCGTCCTTGAGGGTGGAGGGGTCCTTGTCGGCAAAGGCCGCCTTGTAGTCGTCAAGGGAGGGGAGAGCCCATCCGGTGGGGCATACGGCGCCCGTGGCCGAGGCGTAAGTGTAAAGGCGTCCGTCCGAATTGCAGTTGTCGTGGTTGTTACCGTAGCAGATGCTGGAATCGGGAGTGAATACGTCCAGGTTTTCGGCCATCCAGACTTTTTCGCCCAGGTTCACGGTCTTGTAAGTTTTTTCGGGGCAGACGAGCGTGTGTTCGCTTTCGTTGTAGGTGCATTCACGGTTGTCTCCGCAGGCGTTAAGGGCGATTGCTGCGGTCAGGGGAAGTGCTGCGATTGCGACTTTCTTGAAAAGCTGTTTCATAAATATTCCTTTTTTTTGTTGCCGTTTCAGTCGGTCTTTCTTGTTTTCGGTCGCAAAATTAAAATTTCTTTTTGATATTGACTAATAAATAATTTATATTCTACTCATCAATATTTTTGATGAATTGCCACGCAGGTGGCTAAATTGAAATAAAAAGGAAAGTTTTATGGAGCTGACTCATATCAAATATTTTTTGGAAGTCGCGCGTACCGAGCATGTCACGCAAAGTGCCAAGAACCTTTGCATTGTGCAGCCTGCGCTTACCCATGCTATCCACAGGCTCGAAGACGAGCTCGGCGTAAAGCTTTTCAAGACGAGTGGCCGTAACATCAAGTTGACGGAAGCGGGCGATTATTTTTACAAGAAGGTGAAGCCCCTGTACGAAGATATCGAGGCGTTGCCGGCAAGACTGCGTGCCAAGTCCGACAAACAGGCGATTACGGTGAGCGTGAAGGTGCTTGCGGCGTCTTCGTTCGTGGCGAACGCGATTATCCTTTACAAGAAACAGTCTCCGGCTCTCCGCTTTTACCTGGTTCAGAAAGAGGAATCATCGCTGTACGACATTTGCGTGCAGACCTATTCGAACTACCGTCCGCAAGAAAATCCAGACGAAGAAACTTTTGTATGTAGCGAAAATATCTACCTCGCCGTTCCGAATACGGCGCAATACAAAAAACGTGACAGCATTTCGCTGCACGAACTGGGTGATACGAACTTTATCGGACTTTATGGCTCCAAGCAGTTGCACAAGATATGCGACGATTACTGCGAACGAATCGGGTTTAATTCGCACGTGGTATTCGAAAGCGACAACGCGCTTGTGGTGAAAGATGCCATTGCAAGTGGCCTTGGAGTTGGATTCTGGCCGGAATTCTCGTGGGGAAAAGTCAACAACCGCAAGATTCGCCTGCTAAAAATCACCGATGCCGAATTCAAGCGCGATATCGTGATTACGCTTCGCCGCGTAAAGCAGGACAATTCACACATCGAAGGTTTCTACAAGTTCCTTGTCGGAATGCTGAAACGGGCGTCCCGTCGGCAGCATCAGCCCGTTACGGCCAAAGAGCGCTGAGCGAGGCGGGCGGCTCGAAACAGTACTTGACGATTTCGGAGACGGTCCTTGTGTAATGCTGCAAGGCGACATCCTGCTTGTCGGTGCGGCTTGAGTAATTCAACTTGTTGTGGTGCCCGAAAACGTTGTAGCGCCTTCCCTGTTTTCCGTTGTCAATTTCGAAGCGGATCGAGGTGTCGGTCGGAATTCCCGGAATGTTGACGGTGTGGCGGATGATGGTCTTGTCGCCTACCTGCGAAACGGTGATGAGGTTCTGGAGGTCGAGCTCGTTGAGTTCCATCAGGTCGAAGTAAGCCTCGGAAGTTGCCTGGCGGATGTTTTCGGTGATTTGCGGGTTTTCGTTGGACGGGACGTTTTTGACGGCGTTGTTCTGTGTCGTATTGTTCATGTCGTTTCCTTCTTTTCTTACTATATCGACTTGAAAATGAAAAATGTCAAATGATTTGGGGCGTTTGGAAAAATGGCGCTTTAGAAGTGCTTTGACAAAAACATATCCGCAGTCGATATATCTTTATAAAGTATCGTTAATAAGGACCATTTATGTCAAATAAAAATTTTAGGGAAAGAAACGTTGAAATCTTTGAAGATACCGCGAGGCGTTGCCACGAAAATGCCCGCCTGTCCCGTTCGATTGCAAATTCTATGAAGCTTGAACGGTTTACGGGCGCAGGTGAATGTGTCGATGCGGGAAACCTGAATGTGTTTGCGGATCCGGCCTGCATTCGTGTCTCGAAAAAGCGGACCTTCGAGGCGGCCGAAGCGTATGCGGGGACTAAGGTGGCCGTACTCAATTTTGCAAGTGCCTCTAGCCCCGGTGGCGGCGTCGAGGAAGGGGCGGGTGCCCAGGAGGAATCGCTTTGCCGCTGTTCCACGCTATTCGATTGCCTTTCGACTAAGAAAATGGCGGAACTTTTCTATAAGCCGCATCGCCGTAACAGGACTCCGCTGCATAATGATGACTGCATCTATACGCCGGGTGTCACGGTTTTCAAGACGGATACGGTTTTCCCGGAACTGCGCGATGAATCGGAATGGTTCGATGTCGACGTAATCACCTGTGCGGCTCCCAACTTGCGCTACTGTAGTCGTAGCAGGGATCGCTATGTGGATAACTTTAGCGAAATCACCGTATCCGATGCGGAACTCAAGCAGTTACATAAGCAAAGGCTTCGGCGTATTCTGGACCTTGCCGTTATGAACAAGGTCGAAAGTGTCGTGCTGGGGGCCTTTGGCTGTGGCGCTTTCCGGAATGACCCTAGAATTGTGGCGGAAGCGACCGTAGAGACGATTGCCAATTATCGCCATGCCTTTAGGAATATTGAATTCGCGGTTTATTGCAGGCCGGAAGACGATCTTAATTATAGGGTGTTTTGCGATGCGTTGCTCAAGTGATTTTCCAACGCCTTGACGACCTTAACATCGGCAGGAAGCCAGTTCACCGAATGCAACTCTGCGGGAGTGAGCCAGCGTGATGCCTCGTGTTCGAGAAGCTTTGGCGTATTCCCGTCTGCGAGCGTGCAAAAGTAGCAATGCATGGTCAGGTGGAAAGTGGGGTAGTCGTGTTCCACGGTGCAGAGGAATTCGCCTACGTTCACGTCGATGGCGAGTTCTTCCTTGAGTTCGCGGGCGAGTGCCTGTTGCGGCGTTTCGCCAGGTTCCATTTTGCCAC
>JAEEGG010010209.1_pt1 | contig 20799 bp, 11 predicted proteins | sample 9134161 | NCBI WGS metagenome assembly JAEEGG01 (sample SAMN16246543, study PRJNA631951) | gut metagenome | biome: gut microbiome; feature: rumen; material: CR-attached | host: Bos | place: Iran: Karaj | collected 2018-10 | reverse complement strand
CGTCTTTATGGCGTTAAAAGCCGTTTTCGATATGAATAGTGTAAAGCACGTGCCGTCTCTGGCGGTTTCTTCTTTTTTGGAGCTGCAGCGGGTTACGGTGCCTTGAAATGCGGTTTGCCAGAGGACGCATCAGTTTTCTTGTTCTCTGCACGGAATCCTCCTTGATCTGTTTCTTGTAACTGTTATCTGAAGTGCGTTTGCGGGGTATTTTACGACTTTGATCGAGGAGATACAATGAAAGACGTCAAATTAGCGTCGTCTTCTTTTTCACGAAATCTCCCTGCTGAGTTCCGGCGATCAGTAAAATACTCAAAGAACTCAGGCTTAATGACGGGCTCATTTTTAGGAATTCCCATTCCGTTAAGGAAAACTTTCGGAATCAGCAGCGCATTAGGGTACAATGCCCGGATAGTTTCGGAGATCTCTGCTTTCGGGGGCGGCATTAATTGTTCCTGCGAAATGGCAGATGCGCTTTTCCTTCCTGTAGGGCGATCTCCGGTGTCAGTGAAAGAGCTTTAAGAGATAACACCTTACGCATGAAAGAAATTGAACTTTACTCAGATGGCTCCTGTCTCGGCAATCCCGGCCCTGGCGGATATGGGATCGTGCTTCGCTATCCCTCCGGCAACTATGAGAAGGAGTTTTCAGAAGGCTTCAGAATAACCACCAACAACAGAATGGAGCTTCTCGGCGTTATTACGGGACTGTCACAGCTTAAAGAATCATGTCATGTTACCATTACCACCGACAGCCAGTATGTTATCAAGGGAGTTACTGCGTGGATTCCCGGATGGATCAGGAATAACTGGCAAACCAGCGCGAAAAAGCCGGTGGTGAACCAGGATCTCTGGCAGCTGCTGGTAAAGGAGCTTTCACGGCATGATGTTACCTGGAACTGGATTAAGGGACACAACGGACATGAATACAATGAAAGATGCGACCAGCTCGCGCGAACTGCCGCGATGGAATATCCTGCAAGCATTGATGTCGGCTATGAAGTTTAAAAGTCTTCTTTTGCCGTGTGTCATTCTGGCTGCGGCCGCGCAGCTTTCTGGTTGTGCCGCCACTACCCGCGCGGGAGAAAATGCCACAGCGGCTGACACTCCGGTAAACACCCCGGTGCCGGTTTCTCCGGATGTTACTCCTTATGCGGCATCCATGCTGGACAGTTTTCGGGTGGCGCCGCCGGAAGCCCTGCCTGTTACCGAACATGAGGCTGACAGGAATCAGGTTTACAGCAGTAAATACTCCTCTGACAATCTTTGGCTTCACGCCCTCTATCACATGAATTTTGTGGTGCCGCCTCATAAAAGCGCCGGAGTTGATAAAAGGACCGTAAACAGAAATCTGGTGGAAGGGCATCTTTTTGCCTACTACATCATTAACGAGCTCAAGAGACGCAACATGCCACTGGAGCTCATAGCCATTCCCATGATCGAAAGCACATTTAACCCTCACGCCGTAGCGCCATGGGGCACTGTGGGGATCTGGCAGTTTACTTCCGGCACGGCAAAGGTGTTCAAGCTTCGTGTGGATGACAGCTATGACATGAGAAGGGATGTTATTGCTTCAACCAATGCTGCTCTGAACTACATGGAAATGCTTTACAAAATGTTCGGAGACTGGAATCAGGCTGTGGCTGCTTATAACTGCGGTCAGGGCACGGTGGGAAATGCCATTTCCAGAAACCGAAATGCCGGAAAGCCTACTGATGTCTGGAGTCTGAATATTCCGAAGCACAGCAAAGAATATGTCAGCAAGCTTTACGGCTTTACCGACATGATAAGAAAGGGTAAATCAGCCGGTGTAATTATTCCCGACCTGCCGTTTAAGCCGGTGTTTAAGATTATGAAGTTAGATGGAAAAACTCTCCGGCAGATTTCCAGCCAGACCGGAATCAGCGTGGAGAGACTGGCCAGGCTCAATCCGGGGTTTAACTCGCCTGATGTAACCACAACACTGGTAGATTATGTGCTCGTGCCTGTGGATAACAATGATCTTCTCGCAAACTACCGGATATCAGGTACTTCAGGAGCTTGGAATAACAGCAGCGTACCCCGGAAATCCTCCGGATCCCAAAGAGGGAGGAGCACGGCTCAGAAGAGAAAAACATCACAGAATACTCATAAGCCGGGCAGTGAGGGAAAGAAAACCGTAACCGCCAGAAACTCTGCAAAGACCCAGACCAAAAAAGGTACGAGTGCATCTTCTGCTTTCAGAACAACAAAGCCCGCAGGCAATAATTCCGCACGATCTCGGAATAGCGGGAAAAAATCCCGGTAAACTCTGTAATGATCGGGAAAGCGTGAATACTCGGGATATGGCCGGGAATGCCGCTCTGCCGCAGTAAACCTGCTTACGGAAACGGGGCCGGGCTTGCTGTCATTCCCGGTGTGCCCGTCTTTATTTTTGTGCACGAGTTCACTATAATTACCCTTGTCATTTTGCGATCTTTCAGGATCGTGTCCGGCTCTTTGAGCATCTCTGTTCACAGTTGAGAAATCATAATGGAAATTTTACGTGGAGCGCCTGCTCTTTCTGAATTCCGTGTAAAGAAACTCCTTCAGGGGTTTGCGGAAAAAGGTCTGAAAATAACCTCTGTCTATGCCGAATATGTGCATTTTGCCAGTCTTTCCTCTCCTTTGTCTGACAGCGAGAAGGAGATTCTCGGTAAAATTCTGACCTACGGCCCCCGTATTACCGAGAAGGAGCTTCAGGGTACGCTGTATCTGGTAACTCCGAGACCAGGCACAATTTCTCCCTGGTCCTCCAAGGCCACTGATATTGCTCATAACTGCGGACTTCCGGCGGTGGATCGCCTGGAACGCGGCATTGCCTATTACATTCAGGGAGATGATGCCGGAAACCGTCAGGGGATTCTCCCGCTGATTCATGATCGCATGATGGAATATGTCATGGACAGTCTGGAAGCGGCGGAGCAGCTTTTTCAGAAGCAGGATCCGAAGCCCATGACCTCTGTGGACGTGCTGGGACAGGGCAAGGCAGCGCTGGAGAAGGCTAATGTGGAGCTGGGGCTGGCTCTTTCCTCCGACGAAATGGATTATCTGGTAAAGAGTTTCACTGAACTGGGCAGAAACCCCAATGACGTGGAGCTCTACATGTTTGCGCAGGCCAATTCCGAGCACTGCCGCCACAAGGTGTTCAACGCTGACTGGGTTATCGACGGAGTGCCTCAGGAGAAGTCCCTGTTCAAAATGATCCGTAACACCTACGATCACAATCATGACTATATATTCAGCGCCTACAAGGACAATGCCGCCGTTATGGAGGGCTCTGTGGCCGGACGCTTCTTTGCGGATCCGGTAACCCATACCTTCTGCTACCACCAGGAACCGGTGCAGATCCTGATGAAGGTGGAAACCCACAATCATCCCACCGCTATTTCTCCTTATCCCGGCGCAGCCACTGGTTCCGGCGGCGAAATCCGCGATGAGGGCGCTACTGGTGTCGGCTCCAAACCAAAGGCCGGTATTTGCGGATTTTCCGTATCCAATCTCAGAATCCCTGGATTTGTACAGCCCTGGGAAACCGATTTTGGCAAGCCGGGACGCATTGATACCGCATTTGACATCATGATCGACGGCCCTCTGGGCGCTGCCGGCTTTAACAATGAATTCGGCCGTCCCAATATCAACGGCTACTTCAGAACCTATGAAGAAGCCGTGGACAGTCATAACGGCTATGAGGTCAGAGGCTATCACAAGCCCATTATGCTGGCAGGCGGCTTCGGCAATATCCGGCAGGAACACATCAACAAGGGAGAGATCCCGGCCGGAGCTAAAATCGTGGTTCTGGGCGGCCCGGCCATGAACATCGGTCTGGGCGGCGGCGCAGCTTCCTCCATGACCAGCGGACAGTCCGCCGAGGATCTGGATTTTGCTTCCGTGCAGCGTGACAACCCGGAAATGGAGAGACGCTGTCAGGAGGTTATTGATTCCTGCACCGCCATGGGATCTGAAAACCCGATTCTGTTTATTCACGACGTGGGTGCCGGCGGCCTTTCCAACGCTCTTCCGGAACTGGTGAATGACGGTAATCGCGGCGGCGACTTTGAGCTCCGTAAGGTTCCCAATGACGAACCGGGCATGTCGCCTTATGAACTCTGGTGCAATGAATCTCAGGAACGCTATGTGCTGGCCGTAAGCTCTGACAAATTCCCGGTATTCGAGAAGATCTGTCAGCGGGAGCGGGCCCGTTTTGCCGTAGTGGGCACTGCTACTGAAAAGCGGCATCTCAGACTGCATGACAGTCATTTTGACAACAACCCCATCGATCTTCCTACCGATGTTCTTCTGGGCAAGCCTCCCAGAATGCACAAGGATGTGAAGAGCCTGAAGGCCAAAGGCCGGGAGCTTGATTTCTCCGGAGTTTCCCCGAGAGCTGCCGCTGAGAGAATTCTCCGTCTTCCTGCCGTAGCCGAAAAGACCTTCCTTATTACCATCGGCGATCGTACGGTTACCGGTCTGGTTACCCGGGATCAGATGGTAGGGCCGTGGCAGGTACCGGTGGCCGACTGCGGCGTTACCGCAGCCTCCTATGATTCCTACAACGGCGAGGCCGTGGCTATGGGCGAGCGTCCTCCGGTGGCTCTGCTTAACTATGGCGCTTCTGCCAGGATGGCCGTGGCTGAGGCCCTGACCAATATCTCCGCTGCTCAGATCGGTGACATTACCAGAGTCAAGCTGTCTGCCAACTGGATGGCTGCAGCCGGCCACCCGGGCGAGGATGCCGGTCTTTATGAGGCAGTAAAGGCCATCGGCGAGGAGCTTTGTCCGGCTCTGGGCATTACCATTCCGGTAGGCAAGGATTCCATGTCCATGAAGACCACCTGGACGGAAAACGGAGTTGACCATGCGGTAACAGCTCCTTTGTCGCTGAACATTACCGCCTTTGCCAGAGTTGAGGATGTGAGAAACACAAAAACTCCTGAGCTTCGCACCGACATGGGTGATACCGTTCTTATCTATGTGGATCTGGGACTTGGCAAGAATCGTCTGGGAGCTTCTGCTCTGGCTCAGGTATACAAGCAGCTGGGCACTGAAACTCCGGATGTGGAAAATGCCTCGCAGCTTAAGGGCTTCTTTGATGCCATACAGTTCCTGAACCGAAAGGGCTTCCTTCTGGCCTATCATGACAAGTCTGACGGCGGTCTTTTTGTTACTATCGCCGAAATGGCCTTTGCCGGCCACACCGGCGTTACCGTGGAGATTGGCGATCTGGGAGTGGATGATCTCGCAGTGCTGTTCAATGAAGAAGCCGGTGCCGTGCTGCAAATCAGAGCTGCCCATAAGGAGGATGTGCTTAACATTCTTTCCGGACATGGTCTTGCTCACTGCATCCACACCGTGGGCGTGCTGAACAGCGATGGCCGCCTGATTTTCAGAAGAGCCGGCAGTGACATTATCAATGAGCCGGTATCGTTTTTCCGTTCCGTCTGGGCGGAGACCACCTACAGAATGCAGGCATACCGCGACAATCCCGATTGCGCCAGAAGCGAGTTTGAGGCCAAGTCAGATGACGGAGATCCGGGACTTAATGTCAGCCTAACCTTTGATATCCGGGAGGATGTGGCCGCTCCGTATATTTCCCGCGGCGTGGCTCCGAAGATCGCTATTCTCCGCGAGGAGGGCGTGAATTCCCAGAATGAAATGGCAGCTTCTTTTGACCGGGCCGGTTTTGAGAGCGTGGACGTTCATATGTCCGACATTATTTCCGGCAGAGTTTCGTTAAAGGACTTCAAGGCTCTGGCAGCCTGCGGCGGCTTCTCTTACGGTGACGTGCTGGGCGCCGGAGAGGGCTGGGCCAAGAGCATTCTCTTCAATCCTATCGCCAGAACCGAGTTCCAGAGCTTCTTCGAGAGAAGTGATACGCTTGCTCTGGGTGTCTGCAACGGCTGTCAGATGATGTCCAACCTCCGGGATATTATTCCGGGAGCTGACATCTGGCCGCGTTTTGTCAGAAACGAATCTGATCGCTTTGAGGCCCGTTTCAGTCTGGTGGAGATCCAGAAGTCGCCGTCCCTGTTCTTTGCTGACATGGCCGGTTCGCGGATGCCCATTGCCGTGGCGCATGCCGAGGGCCGCACCGAATACCTGAACCAGGAACATCTGAATCAGGTGCAGGAGAGCGGACTTGTGGCTGTGCGTTTTGTGGATAACCGCGGAGCGGTAACTGAGAGATATCCTTATAACCCCAACGGTTCACCCTTTGGCATTACCGGTCTTACCTCCAGAGACGGCCGTGTAACCATTATGATGCCGCATCCTGAGCGTACTATAAGGACTGTTTCCAACAGCTGGCACCCGGACGAATGGGGCGAGGACAGCCCGTGGATGCGGGCCTTCCGGAACGCCAGAAAGGCTTTGGGCTGAAAAAACGGCTGCTGATCAGGATGGGGAGTCGGTTGTGTTTTAACAGTCCGGCTTTCCTGAAAGCTCTAGCCAAAATAATAAAGGGGATCGCGGGATCCCCTTTTTCGTGTCAGGGGATTCTTCCCCATAGGGTGAAATTCTGTACTTTGCTAAATAGAACTATTGTAAAATACTAAATCAATTTGTTGACTTTGCTGAATAAACTGCTACCATATACTCATAATGTTTGTGGTGGATGTTTTATGCCAAAAGCAAGGACAAACTTCGCTGATGATTATGAGACATGGGTAAAGCTCGGTCGAGGACAAGGTGAGTTTAAAGATTATGTCTCATGGCTAACAGTAAGAGATGTCAAATCACCTGTTGGATGCAGTCGCATATGGAGCAGGAAGCTTCAACGTGTCATTAACGTTTTGTCATTTGGAGAAGCAATAGCTTTTTACATCCTTGAATGGCAGAATGAGGTGGCGGACGTCAGAGAACAGTTTCCGCTTGATCCTGCAAACACCAGGGATATTTGCAAGGAAATGCGTCTGATCCACCCCGGAATCGGAGGGCGTGATATTGTCATGACCACTGATTTCCTGGTGACATACAAGAAAGGTGATCGTTTTTCCTACAAAGCTATTCAGATCAAGGATTCAAGGCAGACGGTTATGGATCCGCGTACCAACAGCAAACTTCAGATAGAACGAAAGTATTGGGAACGCAAAGGTATCCCTTTTGCTATCTGGCTGTCATCAGATTTCTCGCCCATTCTTAAATCAAATTTCAAACTTATCTCAGGCACTCGAAATATCCTGACAGAAATAACTGATGATGACAGAAATGCCATCAGTGAACTTATGAAGGAGATCACAGCGGCAGCTCCGGAACTTCCGTACAGTGAATGCAGTGAGATTATTGAACTGCATGGATATCCATTGAGGATCAATGACTGCCTCCGCATGCTTGTGGCATGGAACCTCTGGCATTTTCCCATGTCCGAAAAACCCATAACATCTTCGCTTCTTAAGGATTTTACCCCCATAGGGTTCTAAGATGTCATAGAAACAAGCAGACGGAGAGACAAGTCATGACAGCGGTAAATGATGTTTTGGAAATTGATGGCACCTGCTTTCGCATTATCTGGCAGATGGAAAACGAGTTTGTTCTTTTCCCTCTGTACCATGATGCTTTGGAACTGGAGAATTATTCTGCTGAGCAAATTGCTGATGCCTTCAAAAACGGAACGGCAAAAAATCTGCAGGATCCCTATGAGGGGCTCAGGATGTCCGCTGTTTCGCCAAAACTCATGGAACGGGCGCAAAGCAGATTTGATTCCATTCAGGAACTGGTCAGCGATCCCAGACTGTACAATCCGATCACCAGAAAGGCGGTCTTCAGAGATGCATCCGGAGGCGATAAAAAACTGCTTATCAAGCTGAAAAGGAATCTGTTAGCCTTTTGGAAAAAAGGACTTTCTGTAACTGCTCTTATTCCGGAAAGCGGCCGGACAACAGGAATTCATAGCAGCGGACGCAAGGGCAAATGCCCGCGTTCCCCGGAAATGGAAGCTCATCTGGAAATGATCTGCAAAAAATACCTGCTGAAACAGAATCATGTATCCATGGACAAGGCGTACATACACAGTCTTGATGAGTGGGAAAGGAAGTATCCAGGCACGCCGGCGCCAAGCAGAACACAGCTGCGATACTACTTTGAACAGCATTACACCAAACTTGAGAGAGCCATAAAACAGAATACCGCCATCAGGTTTAATAAGGACATAAGGTCGCTCAGAGGCAAGGCAGCTGATATGACAGAGGGGCCGGGAGGGATTTATGAAATTGACTCAACCACTGATGATGTCTATCTCGTAAGTTCCAGAGATCCTAATCAGGTTGTCGGCAGACCCACTCTCTACATAGTTTCTGATGTCTTCTCCGGAATGATTGTCGGCATCAATGTAACCTTAGAGTCTGCAACATTTAATTCCGCATCGGATACTCTCTATTCAGCATTTGCTCCTAAAGCAGAGTTTTGCAGGCGTTACGGAGTGGAAATCACCGAAGATGAGTGGCCATGCAGCGGAATTCCGGCGCAAATAGTGTGCGATAATGCTGAACTTATGGGGTATCAGAGTGATCTTCTGGTCGGAAATCTGGGAATAACACTGCACAATACAGGCTCCTACCGCGGTGATCAGAAAGGCAATGTGGAAAGGCTTATAGGACTCATTCAGAGTTCAGTATCAGAGTTTATTAAATCAAAACCATGCAAGGTTAAGCTGAAAAAAGCCGGAGCCGAAGATCTGCGTCCTTATGCGACGCTGACATTATCCAAATATATGGAAATTGCCATCACAATGGCGATTGCATGCAATAACCATCTGAGGGATTACCTGCCTGACGGCTATCCTCAGGATGGCAAGCCCTCCAGCATAGAAATATGGAAGTGGGGGCAAAAAACCGGAAGAAACTGTCTGGTTAACACAATCAGCATTGCCACCATTAGAATCCTGATGCTGCCCCGCTATGAAGCCTCATTTTCCAGGGAAGGGATTCTGGCTTCAGGAGCGCCGATAACCTCACTGAGATATTGGAACAGCGAACTTGACGCCAGCGGAGCATTTATCAGAAACAGCACGCCATATCGTCCAAAAAATGCATGGATTGCTCTGGATCCGGCAGACATATCAGTGGCATATCTCTTTGATGAGCCAGACAATATTACAAATTACAAGGTATGTCAGCTCGCTCCGCAGTGTTCTCAGTACAAAAATATGACATTATGGGAAGGTCAGCATCTGAACAAAGCCCGGCAGGAGGCATATAAGGCAGCTCAGGAAGAGTATGACCAGATGAGAAAAAGGGCAAACCGCAAAGTGAGCGAAATATGCAGCGAAGCGGAGAAGCGGAAAACCGCGGATACAAAGGAAGCCAAAAAGAAAATTAAGGATCTGGTCGAAGCCCGGAAGGAAGAACTCAGCCGGGAGCAAAAAAATAACCGGCGTGTGCCTGCACCGAATTCATCAGATGCGGAAGACAGTGTTTCCGATACTTCCGATAATGCATTATCCGCAGCCGCGCCATCAGAAGTAAATGAAACCTCTGGCATGGAACAGTCTGAGTCAGATTATCATTATCCAGCTTCAATTAAGGACATTCATGACTGAAACAAAGACAGAATCAAAAGCTGACAGCGTATCCGTTAATGCCCGCGGCGCTGATGAGGCCTGCGATGCCGGCAAGCTGATTTCGTCGAACGGGCAGCAGTGTCAGATACAGGAAGCTACTCCTTCAAATTATTCATACAGCCGGGATGCCAGTATTACGGCCAATCCTCTGACAGCGGTGCTGCCCGACTTCAGTTCCATGACCACCAGAACCATCTGCGATCATCTGAAAAGCGAACCGCGAAGGACGAATGACTATGCCAACAGAATTCAGCGTTCAGACTACCTCATGTCTCTGGCAACAGATGCTTTCTTCCCTCTGGCGCGTCATATTCAAATCCATAATCTTATTGTTTTGCTGCTTAAGCTGGGATACAAAAACAGGAGCATAGACAAAGAGACTGACCATATTCCCACTCTGGAAGAAGTTAAAGAGCAGTACAAAATAAATGAGCCCTTCAGCAAGACGCAGAGCTGTCTCTCCGCGGCTGTCATAGGATGTTCCGGCATCGGCAAATCCTATGCGATAGAGAAGATTTTAGGCCTCTTTCCGCGAGCTGTTCGGCATAAGCGCAAAGGCGAAGAGGATTTTATTCAGGCAATTTACCTGAAGGTGGATTGTCCCGCAGACGGCAGCGTCAAAGTTCTTTTTACCAGAATAATCTCCGAATTGGCAAACTGCGTGAGGCAGAATTATGCGGACAGCTTTCTTAACAGCCGCCGCATAACTCTGGAAATACTGATGGCCCGCGCGCAGAGGCTTATGGATCAGCACAAGGTGGGACTTCTCATTATTGACGAGATCCAGAATCTTGTTCATTACCGGCACAATCATGAGATCCTGTTTAATTTTCTGGTCAGCCTCTCCAACACCCTGAAAATACCGGTTCTCTATGTTGGCACCCCCAAAGCGCTGCAGTTCTTTCAGGATAATCTGAGGATCGCCCGGCGGTTTGCCAGCTGCGGTGTCTACTACTGGAACCGGCTTATGCCTGGCAATAATGGAGCCGTGGGCGAATGGGATGAATTTATCATAGATCTTTGGTCTCACCGGATTCTGAAGAATGATCCGGTATCGATCCCCGATGACATCCGGAAAACCCTTTATGAATGCAGTCAGGGGGTGATAGACATCCTCATGAAACTGTTCGTTCTGGCTGAGATGCGCGAACTGGAATTAGGCAGAGAAACTCTTTCTGTCGGTGCCATCAAAACAGTTTTTAATGATAACTTTCAATCAATTGAGCCCATGATCAGAGCTCTTAAAGACAATGATATTCAAAAGATTAACGAATATCAGGATCTGATAATTCCGAAACCGGTTTTTACTGAAGCCATGAAAAAATCACGTGCCAGAATCTCTGAGATTGCCGGGCAAACTGTCGGCACTCCTGACCTGGCAACTGATGATGAAATAATCGAAGACTGCCTGAGCATTGCCGCCGGATGTGAATATGATCTGTCCAACATGAATCTCATAGAGATGCTTCATCTGAAAATCAGAGAGCAAAAGACAGGGGACATCATCCCTATTTGGAACAAGGTGATCAATGAGATTTCTAAACGTTTCAAAGAAATAGCAGCCAGCGAATCCAAAGAAAAGGATGAGGCCAAAATGACGGTTGCACTTAGCAGCGACCTGCCCATAGAGGATGTACCGAAATAACAGTTTAAATTAACAAAAGCAACAGTTTAGATTAATTTATAACAACAGTTTTATTTAGCAAAGTACAAATTCCCGCGCATGTCCGTTTTTTTGTTGCGTTTCCGCTGGGAGGAGGCAGGCTCAGGTGCAAAATTCCTCTTGCCAGAGGTCTTCTGCGGAAACGGCAAACTCAAAATCACAGCCTGACTCCTGATGATACGAAGCGTATCTTGCCATTAACTGGGTGCTGTTCTGGTTTTGTGATGCTGGAATGCTTCTGAGAAAACTCGAACCTGGTAACGTTGCGCATAATCAAAGAATAATGCTATAACAACATTGCGCATAATCAAAGAATGAACCGTTAATACCTATGCGTATAATCAAAGATTGTTCCATTGCCAACCGTGCGCATAATCAAAGGAATTTGATAGCTGCATGCTGTGAGCTTGACGGGTAATTGAGGTACGTTGATATGATTTTGAAGAGAAAAATCTACAGCAAACTGCTCGAATGGAAAAACAAATGCAAGGGAACCAAGGCCATTTTGGTGGAAGGAGCCAGACGTATTGGCAAGTCGACAATTGCGGAGGAATTTGCCAAACGGGAATATGAATCCTATCTTCTTATAGATTTTTCCAAAAAAGACAAACTTGTTGAGGAATGCTTCCATACGTATCTGAACAAACTTGATGATTTCTTTATGTTGCTTTCCACGCATTACAGCGTAAATCTCGTTCCCAGGAAATCAGTAATTATATTTGATGAAGTGCAAATGTTTCCGCAGGCTAGAGCTGCCATAAAGCATCTTGTTGCTGACGGACGATATGATTATATTGAAACAGGATCATTAATTTCTATTAAAGAAAATGTGCAGGATATTCTGCTTCCGTCAGAAGAACGAAGTATAAAAATGTATCCGCTTGATTTTGAAGAATTTGCATGGGCTCTTGGTGAAGAGCTGCTGTTGAATTATATAAAAACATGTTTTGAAAAAAAAGAACCTCTTGAACGAGGATTGCACAATAAGGCCATGATGCTGTTTAAGCAGTACATGCTGGTTGGAGGAATGCCAAAGCCGGTTATTCTTTATATTCAGAATGCTAAAAATTTTGCAGCTGCAGATGCGGAAAAACGTGATATTTTGAAACTCTATCGCAATGATATTATGAAGATAAAAACCCAATATCGCACTAAGGTTTTGTCAATCTTTGATCAGATACCGGGATTGCTGTCCAAGCATGAGAAACGTGTGGTTTTTAAAGATATACAGGAAGGAAGCTACGCAGATCAATACAGAGATACGTTCTTCTGGCTGGCAGATTCTATGATTTCAAATGAATGCTTTATGTGCAATGATCCTAATGTCGGACTGTCCGTCAATGAAGATCGCACATATGTGAAATGCTACCTGGGGGACACCGGGCTTTTGCTAAGTCATGCTTTTGATGAAAATGAAATCCTTGAAAATGAAGTTTATATGCAAATTCTTAATGATAAGCTGTCCATAAATGAAGGAATGCTTTATGAGAATGTTATAGCGCAAATGCTTGTTGCGAATGGGCACAGACTGTATTTTTACACTCATTACTCATATGAAAAGCATCGTAATGACATTGAGGTTGATTTTATTATTTCAAATAACAGTAAACTGAAATATAAGATGTACCCGATTGAAGTTAAATCCGGCAAGAATTACACTACTGCATCGTTGAATAAGTTTATAGAAAAGTATAAATCAAGAATAGGCGAAAGTTATATAATTCATCCCAAAAACCTTATTATAAAGGATGGCATAGTTTGCATCCCGGCATATATGACTTTTTGCCTTTGACTGCGGATTAACCAAAAAAGATCTGTAAAACCAGCCGTGCAGATCTTGCATATTTGAAGACAAAGCTCGCAGAGTAAGGCCCGTAACCTGATGATGCCAAAATAAATGCGCATAATCAAAGATTACCCGGCCTGGAACCATGCGCATAATCAAAGATTGCCCGGTATGGAATTATGCGCATAATCAATATTTCACCGTTGGTTCTGACTCTCTGATCTTCGTTACCCGTCATTTTCCTCGTCAATTTCGCTTTCCGACATTTTTCTGACTATGTTCTGAAAAAGCGGGAATTGCCGTATTCAGATCTCTGACACTAAGGCTGTTTTTGCAGCCATTAAACTGCTGCGATCCTTGTGATATAAGCCTTTGTTTTCAGTCTGCTTTTGCTGGCACGATTTATGAATCATATCGATAGAAAACGAGATTCTTGTCGGAGATATGACTATGCAGACCAGAGCAATTCCTGAAAATACCCCGGATTCCATCAGCGCTGTTATGAAGGAGGTTTTTGATGCTTCCTCAGCAGCCTTTGTGATTGTAGACAGGAAGGGGCTGGTATCACATGCCAACAGCGCTGCTAAAAACATGTTCGGAAAGGATATCTCCGGCAGAAAATGGCTGGCTATCATAAAGGAAAGCTTTCAGCCATCAGGTGATGACGGAAACGAGGTTACCCTGAGAGACGGTCGCAAGATTGCGGTAAATACCAGACCGCTTTCATTGGGACAGCTGGTGGAGCTTACTGATGTTACCCCTACCAGAAAGCTTCAGGAGCGCATCAGTCATATGGAAAGGCTGTCCAGTCTGGGCAAGATGGCCGCTTCTTTGGCCCATCAGATCAGAACGCCGCTTTCTGCCGCAATGCTTTATGCTGCCAACCTGGCTAACCGGGGTCTTAACGAAAGCATCAGAAGCCAGTTCCTGAAAAAGCTTACTGACAGGCTGCAGGATCTGGAAAATCAGGTGAAGGACGTGCTGCTTTTTGCCCGGGCCGGCGATAAAATTGCCGATCGTCTGGAGGTTACCGAACTGGTATCCTCCATAAAGAATGCCTCCGCCGGAGTTTTGTCCCGGGGTAATGCCCGCATGGATATCCGCATGGACGATCCTCCTATGGAAATCATCGCTAACAAGACTGCTCTGGCCAGTGCTCTTAACAATCTGGTGGCCAATGCTGTGGAGGCCGGAGCAACCCGTATTTTTATTGATGTGGCCAAGGCGAACGGGGAAGCTGTCATTAAAATCGCCGATAACGGGAGTGGCATGAGTCCGGATCTCCAGCGCAGTATCTTTGAACCGTTCTTTACCACTAAGGCCAACGGTACCGGTCTCGGACTTGCAGTGGTAAAGTCCGTGGTAGCGGCGCATCAGGGGCGCATCGGACTCTGTTCGGAAAAGGATCGGGGCACCTGCTTTACCGTGGCATTCCCTCTGGCCGCTGACAATATGGCGAAGAGCCTGCCTCTGGCAGCCTGAGAAGTCTTCGGCCACCTGAGCCCGGCACTGATATGCATTTGATTTCCTGCCGGCTGGCGTTAATCTGTCAGCCGGCTTCTCTTGTGCTTTCGCCACGTTCTAACTGCTGACTTTTCAGCTTCTTTCCTGATTGTTTATGCTCACAGGCTGCCAGGCTTTTTCCGATGGTTCGGTAAAGAGAGGAGGTTTCATCGGCGATCTCTGTTACAGCGCTTACGGGCGGGAGATATTTCAGAAGAAGCTAACAAGGAGGCACAGGTGTAGATGAGTTGATTTCTGACGGACAATCAACCTCCTGATAATCCATGTTAAAACTCACATTCTCTGTTAAGATCACAAGAGCATGGACATCATTCAGTATAAACTTGTCTGTAGCGTGTAGCGGCTTTCCGCTTTCGGGAGATACCGGATTCCGGGAGTGAGTTGCCAGCTTTCCAGTGAGGTCTTTTTTCTGACCTTGCGCCTTGTCTTCAAAATCGAGATAATCGGCTTTCCGGTAATAGCTGATTCAGGGAGCCTGTCATATGAAATATCAGAGACTTAGTCAGAGATTTTTGCTGGGGACTCTTTTGCTGACTGCCGGTTATGCGGCAGCCGCGTCTGATTATGATCTTGAGGCTTCCGGCAAAAATGAGGCGGCGGCTTTGGGAAATCTCAAGATGCAGGCTCTCAGAACCGAGATGACCCGGCATCTTTCTCAGGATGAAATCAAGAGTAATGCCAAAATAATTCGTACGGAAATTTTTCTCAAGATAGACGATTTTGTCAGCGAGGCGGGAGAAATTTCCTACACCCAGGACGAAAAGAAGGTCATTGCCAAAGGCCGGATTTCCGTAGACGATGAAAAGCTGCTGGCTGTGCTGGGAAAGACACCTCTGGCCAAATCTGAAGGCGCGAATAAGGTGACTGAGGCAAATGAGGCGAATGAAACAGTCTCCGGAAACTCCGGCTCGGGAGAGGGGGAGTTATCCTCAGCCGGCGGAGATAACTCCGTATCGGAAAAATCTGAATCCGTCACTCCGGAAAACCAGCCGGAAACAACTGTTCCGGCCGGCGCAGTTACCGCCTCCGGCTACGAGGCTCTCAAAGAATATCAGGGTGAGGCCAGTCCTGAGGATAATGACAAGTTCCGCAGCATGGTGCTTAACGGATCAGCAAAGCCCGAGGATATCAGGAAAGCGCTGGAAAACGGCGCTAACCCCAATATCATGGTTTCCGAAACCTTTGGTTACAGCTCGAAGCTTAAAAAACAGCTGACAGAGGAGGTGCCGCTTCTTTACAAATACGTTAACTGGAAAAGCGCCAAGCTCGAAGTCGTTAAGCTTCTGATTGAGCATGGAGCCTGGTATAACTGGGAAAATCCCGCCGGCACGATTTCCATGGCCGAGTTATTCCTGAAAGGCAGGGAGGAGTTTCTGGAATACTGGCTGTCACTGAATCCGGATCTCCGGCGGCTTAAAAATCTCAGTCTCTGGAATGTTCATCTTGAGAGAGAGGGAGAGGATAACCAGGATCATCTCCTCTTGGACTTTATGCAGCGGAAGGACAGTCTGAAGACTTTGGATCACTTAACGGTGTTTAACAAGCTCCTGGATCTGGGGCTCTCTCCTAATGAGAAAATCGTCCTCCACAATTGCTATCTCCCCTACAAGGTTTATGAAAAGGCTCTGGGAGGGAAAGGAAGCAAAGAGGACGGGAAAAAATATCTTGCCGCTCTTCTGGATCACGGAGCGAATCCCAATCTTTATGTCAACTATTTAGACAGCATTCTCTATCTGGCAGCCCGGGAGAATGATGCGGAGCTTCTTAAAAAAGCCCTGGCCCGCGGTGCCAGCATCACGCTCAGGGACACGGAATCCTATCTCCTTATTTATTTCAGTCTCATGTATCAGAAGGCTTATCGGGGTGAGGATGGTTCCTACAGTCTGGACTTTATCAAAGCCGCAGTTGATGCGGGAGGTGATATTAATTTTGAGTCCGAGGACGGCAAAAGAACGGTAGCAGAGCAGCTTTTTACCCGCCGGAGTTCTCCCGAGATCATTGCGTATTGGATCAGCCTGAAACCGGATCTTAAAAAACTGAAGTCGTGGGACAAATTAAAGGCCGAGGCTTTGGAAAACTGGCTGGACTTTAAATCCATTGGCGAACCCCGGCATCTTGAGCTTACCGGAAAGCTTTTTGACCTGGGATTTGATCCCGGAGTCAGGGACGGAAATCACCTGATGCTGGAAAGGGCCTACGAGAAGGGCGGCCTTCCCTATGCCAGGCTTTTTCTGGAGCGGGGAGCGGATCCCAATGCTGTTAATGCCTATAAAGCGCCTCTGATCTTCTGGGCGGCGGAAACCGGAAATCCGGATCTTTTACGGCTTTTCAAGGAATTCAAGGCGGATTTCAATGCGGTGAACGATCACGGGGAAAGCGTTCTTTACGATGTTGTATCAAAGGATGAACCTAACATGGATCTTATTGCCGTCCTTATTGAAAACGGCGCTGACGTTAATTTTACCCGCGTAAGGAATGAGAAATCCGTATTGATGCTGGCGGTGAGCGATCGCTCAGCGATCAAGGAACAGGCTGTGGATCTTTTGCTTAAAAACGGAGCCAATCCCAATGCGGCAAATTCCCGCGGTCGTACGGCTCTTATGATGGCCGTAAGCGAACCCAGGAATCCCAGTCTTAAGGTTATTGAAAGCCTGCTTAATGCCGGAGCTGTTATAGATACACAGGACAAGGACACTGCCACTGCTCTGAGCTATGCCATTGCCGCCAACCATCCCGGTGCCGCAAGACTGCTTATGGAGAAGGGGGCGGATCCCGAAAAGGCACTGGCCCCGGGACATGAGATGAAGATCGGAAAAGGCAAGGATGCCAAAACGGAGTATAAGACCCTGAAGGATTTGGTCAGAGAAACAGACAAGCCCGAACTTAAGGAGCTGAAAGAGCTGTTGGCCAAGTATCTTTAGTGTTTTAAAAATAAAGTTGATTACCCCCGAAAAACCACTGCTGCTGCCATGTGTCTTTAACACTCAGCACAGGTTTGCACAAACAGAGATGTTTTTTATTTGTGAGTCAGAAGTAAAAATGTTTACAGGATCAATATAGCAGATTGACAGTTCTTGAAATAAAAACGTGAATATTAATGATTTGTAGTGTAAAAGTAATTTAATATGTGTATTGCAATTACTCATGATACAAGGTACAATCCTTAATTGGGTGTTTTGCGGTAAAATTGAGTTTCTGACTATTATTGAACATGAAATGCAATAATCAGACTGTCTTAAGTTTGTTGTTGCTTTTTCTAAAGATGAAATCATAGGAACATTTTTAAACTTGAAAGGAAATAAGGCTTTTACATAAATTGTAATTAATGTCATAATTGATATTATATATTACTGAAGAACTTGATTATTAATAAATATTAACACTAAGTTTTGATTTATCATATAAAACTTTGAAAATATGTATGCTATTGGCTATAATGCAAGTTATTGAATGTATTACTTTTGATTATGTGTGTTATTGTTGTAATAACTAACATTTAGAAATACGAAATTACTTAAATTTTTGGATCGAATGCATTTTTTTACTGAGGTAAAAGTGAAAAATGATCCCGCGATGAAATCGTCAGCAATGGCAATGTTTGTTGGTTTTAAAATTCTTAAAGAAATAAGTAACAAGAAGGTAGATCATATCTCCATTTATGATATTTATGAGTTATTGAGGGAGTCGGGCATTTACGGAAGCAGATCTTTGCTTTTTGGTCTTTCTTTTTTGTATTCAGTTGATATTATTTATTTTGAGGAGGGTATGATATGGGTAAAGAAATCAAATACATCTGCTTGAATAAGCTATCTTCTCAAAACAATACATTTGATGAAATTATTTTTCGCAAATGAATTATTATTTTTGTAAGTATGATGAGATATTGGTATTCTAATGCAGCGTTTTTTAATTAGGTGATTATCACGGGCTCCTTGCCTGCCATTCATTCATAAGATGATTGCGATAAAGTCATCCAGTGAATATTCATCTATTTTTGAAACAGAGATACTCTTTCTCTGCGGCGGCACCCGGGGTATGTCCGGTTCCAAAGGCCGTCCGGTTATATTTTTATTTGCTGCCGGTTTCAGTCTGCGATAAAAGGCTCCGGCCGGAATAAAGAGGCTGCCATGGTAAAAAACCGTATTTTGATTGTGGACGACGATGCCCGGCTCCGGGAGGCCATCACCGATACTTTGATGCTTTCGGGGTATGAGTGCACAGAAGCTTCCGGAGGAGCTCAGGCTTTGGATCTTCTGTCGCGTCTCAGAATCAGCATGGTTATATCCGATATCCAGATGGAAGGCATGGACGGTCATTGCCTTCTTAATGCCGTGCATGAGAAATATCCCCAGATTCCGGTGCTTTTGATGACGGCCTATGCCAATATCGACGGCGCGGTGAAGGCTATGCGGGACGGCGCGGTGGATTATCTGGCCAAGCCCTTTGCTCCCGAGGTGCTTTTGAATCAGGTCAGCCGTTATGTGCCTCTTCAGGTGGTGGACAAAAGAGAGCCGGTGTACGGGGATCCCCGGACGGAGGCTCTGCTGGAAATGGCCCGGAAGGTAGCCAGATCCGAGGCTACGGTAATGATCACAGGTCCCAGCGGTTCCGGAAAGGAGGTGCTGTCCCGGTACATTCATGACAATTCGGAGCGCAGTTCGGGGCCGTTTGTGGCCATTAACTGCGCTGCCATTCCCGAAACCATGCTGGAATCCACGCTGTTCGGTTATGAGAAGGGGGCTTTTACCGGAGCAGTGCAGGCCTGCCCCGGGAAATTCGAGCAGGCTCAGGGCGGTACCATTCTTCTGGACGAAATCACGGAAATGGCCTTGCCTCTTCAGGCCAAGCTCCTCCGGGTGCTGCAGGAAAAGGAGGTGGAGCGGCTGGGAGGCCGGAAAACCATCTCCCTGGATGTGCGGGTTATCGCCACCTCCAACCGGGATCTCCGCGCGGCAGTGCAGGAGGGGGTATTCCGGGAGGATCTTTATTACCGGCTCAACGTATTTCCCTTAAAATGGCCGCCCTTAAAAGAGCGCCCCCTGGACATCGTTCCTCTGGCTCGTTTTCTTCTGAAATCCGCTTGCGAGGAGCAGAAGCTGCCGGAAAAGCTCCTGACTCCGGAAGCTGAGAAAAAACTTTTGGCCTATGGCTGGCCCGGGAATGTGCGGGAGCTGGGAAATGTCATGCAGAGGGCTCTCATTATTGCGGGAGGGGAGATTACCCCGGAGAACCTGATTTTTGATGATGAGAGTCAGCTCTCTCTCCCGGAGGCCGGAGCAGTGCCTGCCTCCCCGCACACTGAGACGGCACCGGAATCCGACAGGCTTTCCGGCGGTGGTACTCTGGGGGAAGAAATGAAGATTCAGGAATTCCAGATTATTCTGGATACTCTTATTGAGTGCGGCGGCAGCCGGCAGCAGTGCGCTGAAAAGCTGGGCATGAGCCCTCGCACCCTGCGTTACAAGCTCTCTAAAATGCGTGAGGCGGGGTTTGTGATCCCTGAATAGTGATTCCGGAACAGAATTTCAGAGCTTAAGGTGGTAACAGTCTCCCGGAAGGCGGCGAAAACCCCGGAAAACAGCGTAGTCAGGTTCAAACTCTGAAAATTCAGCCAATTCCTGTGGCAGGTCTCCTGCGCTGTGAAATCAGCATTTTTAATGCCGTGCATGACACTGTTTCGTTTTGTTTTTTCTTTAAAAACCGGCACCACAAGCGAGGTTTTATGAAAATACTGGTAATAGCCCCTTCCTGGGTAGGGGATCTGGTAATGGCTCAAAGTCTCCTCATCACCCTGAAAAAGCTTCATCCTGAGGCGGTTATCCATGTGCTGGCACCGGCCTGGTGTCTGGATATTGTGAGGAGAATGCCCGAAGCAGAGAAGGGGATTCTCATGCCTATCGGGCACGGCAGCTTTGATCTCCGGGGGCGTCTCAGACTGGGCCGGGAACTTCGGGAGGAGCATTATGACGCTGCCTACATTATGCCGAACTCCTGGAAAAGCGCGCTCATTCCCTTTTTTGCCCGCATTAAAAAGCGGGTGGGCTGGAAAGGGGAGATGCGTTATGGTCTTTTGAACTCCATGCGCAAAAACAAAAAGGATTTCCCCAGACTTATTGCCAGATATTCAGCTTTGGCCTGGCCTCTTGATAAGGTTAAAAAGCAGGAGGATCTGGAATTTCTGCCGTTCCCCAGACTGCGGGCCGAACCTGTTGATCCCGCCGTTCTTTTTAATAAGTTTGGCATAAAAGAGGGCGTC
>JAEEGG010010207.1_pt1 | contig 20803 bp, 14 predicted proteins | sample 9134161 | NCBI WGS metagenome assembly JAEEGG01 (sample SAMN16246543, study PRJNA631951) | gut metagenome | biome: gut microbiome; feature: rumen; material: CR-attached | host: Bos | place: Iran: Karaj | collected 2018-10 | reverse complement strand
TGCCATTGCCTGCCGTGTCTATTCTCAAGAATACGGCAGGGTCCGACAAGTAAAACGAGTCCACGCTCACCTTGTCGTTTTTGAGGAACTCTATCAGGTTCACACTCGCATAAAGCTTGGAGAATGAGGCTAAGGAATCCGGCTTGTCTAAGGCCTCTGAGATGAAATTGACGCTGTCGAGCGTTACAGTCACATTAGGGAATGTGCTGAAGAAGGAGTAGTCAAGGTCGCCGATTTTAAGGTCGCCCTTCAGCATATCCGACACATACTCCGAAATCTTCGACGCTCCGTATTTAGTGGGAATCACATTGTAAACCGTGATTACGGCCACAAGCACCAGCCCCACAAGAGCTGCCAATATGCCTGATATGATTTTTACAACCTTCATTTAACAGAACTTTGGTTACATAATTGCAAATATAAACTTTATGCAATTAAATCGTCTTTTGAAGAGACGTATTTTCTCCATTTTGCTATCAAGGCTTTCATGTCGTCCGGCAATTCGGAATCGAACATCATCATCTTGCCTGTCACAGGATGGACAAAACCGAGTTCCTTGGCATGCAGCGCCTGACGCGGGCAAAGCGAAAAGCAATTATTCACGAAAGCCTTGTACTTTGCCGTGCGAAGGCCCCATAAAATTTCATCACCTCCGTACCGTTCGTCATTGAATACCGGGTGCCCCAAGTGCTTCATGTGCACTCTTATCTGATGTGTTCGCCCCGTCTCGAGCCGGCACTCAACGAGTGTCACGAAGCCGAAACGCTCCAACACCTTGTAGTGCGTCACGGCATGCTTGCCCATCTCGGAGTCCGGTGGGAAGACAGCCATCTTCATACGGTCGCGCACGTCTCGCCCGATGTTGCCGACAACGGTGCCCTCGTCGTCCTGGAAGTTGCCCCAAAGGACAGTCTGGTATCTGCGGTGCGTGGTCTTGTCGAAAAACTGTTTGGAAAGCTTCGTCTTGGCGTCGGCTGTCTTGGCTATGAGCAGCAGTCCCGACGTATCCTTGTCGATGCGGTGAACGAGACCGAGTGTCGGGTCGTTGACATCGAATTTAGGGTCGTCCTTCAAGTGCCATGCTATGGCATTGAGTAGTGTCCCCTCGAAATTGCCGAATCCGGGATGCACAACGAGTCCAGGCTGCTTGTTCACGACTATCAGGCTCTCGTCTTCATAGACGATGTCTATAGGTATCTCCTGCGGCTCTATGTCGAACTCGCTTGGAGGATATGCCAGCTGTATGGAAATCTCGTCGAACGGCTTGACTTTGTAGTTGGACTTCACAGGCTTGCCGTTCACCAGCACGGTCTGCGCCTCGGTGGCTTCCTGTATGCGGTTGCGCGATGTGTCCGCCATGCAGTTCACAAGGTACTTGTCGATGCGGACTGGGTTTATCCCTTTATCTACTGTGAAGTGGTAATGCTCGTATTTGTCGGTGCCTTGACCTTTCGGCGAGTCCAAAAGGTCGTCAGCCTCATCATAGAATTCTTCGTCTGTCACCATAAAAAGCCTATTGACGATTAAAAGAACTCCTCTATGTCTTTTCCGGAATTAGACAGCCTGCTTGGCTCGGCGTGTGATGCCGCGCCCATCTCTATCTCTGTCTCATCGCCGACAGCCTCCTCCATCTCGACCGCTACTCCGTCGATGCCTTCGGCACTCGAGCCGACTATCAGTATCAGCTTGGAGCCGACCTCAATCTTGCTTCCTGCGATGAGGTTCTGTCCCATCACGGTCTTCACTCCCACAGCCAGGTCTCTGTACTCCGATGGCACACGCTGTATCGACACGACCTTGAATCCTAACGACTCAAGTGTCGCCTGCGCGTTTCTCATGCTCAGGTCAGCCACTTCAGGCACCGAGATGAGAGGTTTGCTCTGGGCGTTTATCGAGATGTAGATTGTTCTGTCAGTCTTTATGTTCTCGCCGGCTATAGGAGTCTGCTCAATCACTGAGCCAGGAGCGGCGTTGGGATTGTAAACGGAGTCGATTATCTCGTACTTCAAATCCAGGTCGTTGAGCACCGACTCCACCTGCGCCACCTTCATGTTGCGCAGATCAGGCACTTTCACAGACTCTCCGTGGTTGGTGTAAAACCTTAACCCGAACAGGACGAGGAAGAACAGCAGCACGAATGCCGATATTCCTATAAGGAAATGCTTTAAGAATACTTTGCTGAATATGAAACCGAATGCTTCCTTTACTGTGCTTTTTTTCATAGTGCCGGCGGATTCTTGAAATTAATAATAAGAAACACAAAAAGAGGATGGTGCTTATACACTATCCTCTCTATGGGAATCCATCTTCATCGCTCCTTCGCGAAAAGAAGACTTACTTGCTACCTTTGACTTCGTCAGAGACAGTCAATTTAGCACGACCCTTAGCTCTGCGGCTTGCAAGAACTCTACGTCCGTTCTTAGACGCCATTCTCTCACGGAATCCATGCTTGTTAAGTCTCTTGCGGTTGTGTGGTTGGAATGTCTGTTTCATCTCTCTATAATATTAAGTTTCTGTTTTTGTTTTCAAATTTGGGATGCAAAACTAAGTATTATTTTGAATATGAGCAAAAAAACATGCGAAAACTTGCCGTTTTACTGTTCTATCCTCTCTTCATGTCCTTGAAGTTGGCTCTTTTTATCTGCCATCTGTACAGCACTACAGTGAAGAGGAAATATACTCCTGCCTGTATCCAAAGCCACATTATCTCGAAGTTGATCTGCCACAGCGACGCCCCTGCTGAATTTATCTTGGTGAAGGCTCTGATGCCGAATGTCGAAGGGAAGAATCCCGAGAAGATTTTCCAGAATGTAGGCATGTTGACTACCGGCCACGGTATTCCCGACATGAACAAAAGCGGCAGCGTGGTGAACAGATACATCAGGAAGACTTCCTCTCTCTCGTAGAAGAACACGGAAATCGCCATCGAGAAGAATACGCATGCCACAACGTACGGCACGATGAACGCCAACAGAGTGTCGAACGACGCCAAGTGCGGAAGGTTGAAGCAATACGGTATGACGACAAAGTTGTATGTGGAAATAAACAAATACAACAGGAAATACGCCATCGCCTTGCCCAGCACCACTCTTCTGGCGCCGTGATAGAGCTTGCGCGCCGGCAGCAGGTTGTGGAACGCGTTGTTCTCGCGGTCGGTGCCTGCCCTTATGCCGATGCCTATGACCAGAGTCTGCTGGATTATAAGCACAAGGACACAAGGAATGAGGAATGACGAGTAGCCGCCTTTAGGGTTGAACATGGCGTGCATCTCGTATTTCGTCGGCGTGGCCTGTATCTCGGCCTCCTTCCTGGTCTTGCCTTTCTTCATCAGATTGTCCACCTGGATGTCGGCGCCCAGTCCCATAGCCACATAATTGACTGACGAGTATATGGCTCTGAAATAAAGCATGCTCGCCATGTTGGAGAATGCCGACACATGGGTCTGCTTGCCTGCGGCAATGTCGTCGGAGAATGTTTTCGGTATGTATATTATGCCATCGACCTCGCTCCTTTTGTAGAACTCGCGCGCCTCCATCATGGACACAGGCTTGCACACGACAGCGACATCTGGCGTGGCATCTATGGCACGAATGAACTTGCGGCTGAGCGAAGTGTGCGAATCATCGACCACTGCCACTGGTATGTCCCTCACGGTCTCGTTCAAGTATATAAACGAGTACAGCACTGGGTATAAAAGACCAGCGGCGAAGAATATGATTATAACGCCAGTATCCTTGAGCGTAGCCACAAGCTCATTGCAAGCGATTGTGACCACCTCGCGCATTGCCACGAATATGTTCCTGCTTATTCTTCCCATCTCGCTAACCTTTAGGATAATCCATATTTATGCAGGCGTTCCTGAGCCTTGTGAATATGATAGTAGGCACAAGCATGAATATTATCAACGCCGCGAAACTGTACCACTCGTAATACCATTCGCACCCGTTGAGCGCCATCTTCTGGTATATGCGGAAATAAAACCTCAGCGGGAACACGCAGCTCAGTCCTTGTATGAAAGGCGGCATGCCCTCGATCGGGAACGTGAATCCCGAGAACGAGAACGCCAGCACGCCGTAGAGCGAACATGCCGAGAGCGCGTCTCGGAGCACAGGCAGCAGTCCCACGATAAGCACCGCCATGCTCTGCGCCGCTATTATCATAAGCACGGAGTCTATCACCATCCAGACTACGGACGTGTTGAGCGGGAAGTGCATGTAGCCGAACATTATCGCGATGCACAACAGAGCCATCATCAGGAACATGATGAAGTACGGCAGCAGCTTGGCCACCAACGCCTTGTGTACATTGTCGTCGGCCATGCGCAGCCATTGGCGCGATGTCCTGTTCTTGAGCTCTTCGCCTATGGCGTAGGCCGTCGTGAGCAGAATGAGCAGCTCCAGTATGCCGGGAATTATCAGGTTCGCAAGGTACACCGTGTAGTTCATCTCCGGGTTGCCTATAGGATGCACGTCGGCCACTATAGGCTGTATCTGTCCCATGCTGGACTCCACGCTCTGGCCTCTCGCCCGGCGTATGGTCAGGTTGACGGCGCCGGTAAGTGTCGCAAGCATCGTCGCCACGTTCTTCTGCGAGATTGAGCCTGCAGTCAGAAACACCGCGTTGTAATAGAAATCTATCTTAGGCTGTCGTCCGAACGACACGTCCTTCTCGAAGTTCTCGGGTATGACTATGTAGCCGTATATCTTGCCCTGCTGCATGAGATCGCGCGCATCCTCATACCTGGTGAACCTCATGACGTTATTAGAGGCTGTGGCGTCTATATGCCTTATCATCTTGCGCGAGACTACGGAGTTGTCCATGTCCACGATGCCCAACTCAAGATTCATAGGCAGTCCGCTCGGCATAAGCGTCGCGAAGAACACGAAACAGAAGACAGGCACCAAGAAAAGCAAGACAATGTACATGAAGCGCGAGAATATCTTGTCCAGCTCGCGCAACACTATCGCCAAAAAACCATGTTCCCTGTTAATTGTCATCTCTGAAAATCAAACAGTTTTTTTACTCCTTTTCCTTTATAAGAACGCTCATGCCCGGACGAAGGTCTGGAACCTTGGCCGTAGGCTTGGCGTGTACCTCAAATGTCTTGACATCCCAGTCGCCGGAAGTCTTCGTGGCTCTCCATGTGGCGTATGTGCCCAGAGCCTTGATATAAGTAACCACGAGTGTTATCTCCTTGTTGTCGAGGGCTGGCACAATGGCCTGTATCTTCTGCCCCTTCTTGAAGTTGGAGAGTTTGTCCTCTCTGATGTTAATCGTCACCCAGAGATTGTCCAAATCGATGATGTTCATTATTGGCGCTCCCTGTCCGACGAGCTCGCCCTGCTTAGGGAACACCTCGGAAATCTCGCCCGAGATAGGAGCCAGCAACTGCACCTCCGGCAGATAGGCCTCAACTTCGTCAACCGCGCCCTGCGCTCTGTCCACGACTGCCAGCGCCGCCTTCTTGTCCTCGGCTCTCGCTCCGTTCTTAGCCATGTCATACTGTGTCTTGGCGGCTCTCTCGGTAGCCACTGCGGCGTTGTACTGAGCCTCGGTCTCGTCGAACTTCTGAGCGGAAACGACTTCACCTTCGTAGAGCTTCTTGACTCTCTCGTATGACTTTTTCATTATGTCGAGGTTGATTTTCGCCTTCTGCCACATCTGGTAAGCCGCCTCTATCTGCTCTTGCTGAGCACCGTTCTGAGCCTTCTGGCTCTGCGCCTTGGCTGCTGCCTTGGCTGCCTCGGCCTGCTGCAACTTAGCGTACAGCTCAGGAGAAGAAAGCAGCACAAGTGTGTCGCCCTCCTTCACCATCTGACCTTCCTCGACCTTGAAACTCTGTATTCTGGCTGGTATCTTGCCCGAGACTCTCACCTCGTTGGCGTCAACCTCGCCTTGTATCACGTCTTCCTCTTGTGTCACAAAGAACCATCCCATAAAACAAACCAGTATGACAACAAGCAAAAGCGTTGTCAAGCCTACTATGAGATTCGCACGGCTGCGGCGCTCTTTTCTTGCCGCAAAGCTTCTCTTTGATTCTGCGTGCTTCTTTGCCTCTTCGGACTGTTGTGTGTTATTGTTTTCTGCCATCTTATTCTGTATTTATAGAGATTGTTATTTTCCTGTGGATTTCTGCAGATACGATTCACTCATGCGTGTCTGCACCATTGCGTCTATCGCGTCGGCGTGCGCCTTGAGCCATGCCGTCTGCGCCTCCATCAGAGTCGATACCGGTATCATGCCTGCCTCGTACGAGAGGTTGGCGAATTTCAGGTTCTCATCGGCTTTGGAGAGATTAGCGAACGACATCGCCTCGCGTCTGTGGCTCTCGTTCACCTTGTCGGCAGCCTGAGTTATGTCAAGCTCCACCCTCTCCCTCGCGTTCTGCAGCTGCAGACGAGCCACGTTGCGCATGCTGCGCGCTATGTTCAGTGTGTGTATCTTCTCGCCGAAGTGTGTTATAGGCATGTGCACGCCTACACCCACTTCCCATATTCCTCTGAACTTGTTTTCGAAACCGTCCAGCAAGTTCGGGTTTGTCATCACATAGCCGGCTGTCAGCCCTATCATAGGAAAGAAACGCGCCACTTGTATCCTGCGGTTTGATTCCGCTATGTCAAGGAGTGTTTCAAGCTGTCTTATCTCGTTTCTGTTGTCAACTCCAGACTGTATGTCCACATTCACATCCTGGGCCAGACGCTCGCCAGGCTGCATGTTCTCGTCGGCCAGATGTATGTCGGTGTTCAGCGGCAGGCCTATGACCTGGCAGAGCGCCTTTTTGGAGAGCATAACTCCGTCCTCGACCTGAAGCTTGGTCATTTCCGCCTCATTGAGCTTCACCTTCACGGTCAGTCCGTCTGCCTTTGTGGATGTTCCTATGGCGATTGACTTCTCGACATCGGAGTCAAGCTTCCTAAGCAGTTCCACATACGACTCCGCCAACTTCTGCTTGTTAACAAGCGACACCACGCGCCAGTAGGCTTCGTCGGTCGAATATGACGATGCGTTCGTCTCATTCTCCAGACGAGTCTCCTCCAGCTTTTTCGCGTTCTTGGCTATCCTGTTGAGCTCGACTATTCTTCCGCCCATGAACACAGGCTGAGTGACCGTCACCGCTCCTACGAAAATGTTACGCGTATCGGTCTCAAACGCACTTGCCATATTCTGCCCTGCCGAGTTCAATGTCGTGCCGAGCGCGCCTGTCATCGGGCCAAGCATCGGACTGATCTGAGAGAACAGCGGACTTGTTGCCAGAGCCGGATTCGACGCCAGCAACGACTGCATGCCTTGCGACACGGCAGACTGCGCCGTTGTGCCCATCGAGCCCAAGGCGTTCCTCTGCTCCTCGCTCAGCAACTGTATCTGCTGGTCTGTCCACAGATAGCCTCCGCTCGCCGATATGTTAGGAAGGTATTGCGTGAAAGCGGCCTTCTTCATGCTGCTCGCCATCTTCACCTTCTCCTGCGCCACCTGCACATTCTTATTGTGGGATGTCGCCATCTGTCTGCACTCCTGCAGAGTGTAAACCTTCTGAGCTTGCGATGCCGCGGAAACCAGCAACAGCAGTGAAACAATAAGAAATCTCATAATATTGATTTGCTTTGACTATATGCCTTTAAAAATTCGCGCCCCTTTCTAAGAAAGACGCGCGAGATTCTTGGAAATTGGAATGTTTTTTCTCTTGCTGTTAAGCGAGGTTTGAGAAAATAGTTCTCAGGAGTTTCTGCAGCTTCAGAACATCAGTCTCTGTGAAACCGATAAGCGCACGCTGCATTGTTCTGAGTGCAGCCTCGTGAGCAGCCTTTACCTGCTCCTCGCCCTTAGCTGTGATAGTCACAATGTTGTTTCTCTTGTCGCTCTTGTCTGTAGAACGCTTGATCAAGCCCTTGTTCTCAAGGATTCCAGCTATACGAGAGATGTTTGGTTTGTCTCTGTAAGTGATGTCGGCGATTGACTGCTGAGTGACGTTGTTGTTCTTTGTCAGAGACAGGAGGATTGTCCACTGGTCTGGAGTCACCTTAACGCCAGTCGCTCTGAACGAACGCTGCAACTCTCTGTTGATAGCTCTTGTTGTACGTCCAGAAAGAACTCCGATCAAAACATTGATGTCTAACTCCTTTAATAATGATTCTACTTTTACTGCCATAATCTTGTATTGTTATTATTGTTACTATTGCCCTTTGTACGTTTATATCGCTTATGATTTCTACAAAAATAATAATTGCAAGATTACTTTTTCAACTAATATATATCAAATAGTGACTATAAATCTTTATTTTATATAAAATATTTCCTTGAAAGGCGCACAAATAGTGAGTTTAAGGTTAGTTCTTAAACTTCGTTAATTAACATTATTAATGTGAATTAATGCCTGAATGTGTTACGGCACAGGGTCATAACCCGAACCGCCCCACGGATTGCATCTGAGGATTCGCCTGACGGCAAGATAAAGCCCTTTCAACGGACCGTGCTTCTGTATAGCCTCGAACGCATACTGCGAACATGTGGGCGTGTAGCGGCATGAAGGAGGAAGCAACGGAGAGATGAAGTGCCTGTAGAACTTTATAGGCAGTATCAGCAAGAACACAAAGAATCGTCTTATGGCAGCGAGAATCCTGTTACTCATGGCTGAACACCCTTTCGCTGAGTTTGCTGAGCGCCTTGCGCATCTTGCTGTCCACCACGCTGTAGTCGATATTGCTGTCCGACACGTATCTGAAAGCTACGCACAGCGTCTTGCCCCATGTGTCCGGCACGCTGTCATAAAGGACCTTCTTGTTCAGACGATAGGCTTCGCGCATGCGCCTTTTCATAAGGTTGCGGTCAACAGCGTGGCGGCGGTAACGCTTAGGAGCGGAGAACAGGACCTTGACTTTAGCGTCGGAAGGCGCGTCCTCGACACGGTACACCACCCTGAGGGGAAATTCTATGAAGGACTTCCCTTTCTCAAAGAGAGCCGAAGTACGAGTTTCTCCCTTGAGGTGCTCTGCCGGCGAGAATCTGTACCCCTTGCACTCCATAAACGAGAATTTTTATGATTTACTTTTTCTTGTGGTTCTCCTTGACGTAGCTGTCGAGAGCGGCTGTTATGGAAGAGAACTGAGGCGAAGGCACTTCAACATCTAGTCTCAGCCTGCCTGTGTTCTTGATGGCAGCCGCTGTCTTTTCTCCAAGGCAAGCGATTGATATGTCGCCCTGCTCGAAGTCCGGGAAGTTCTCAAGCAGCGAAACGATTCCGTTAGGAGAGAAGAACACTATCATGTCGTAGTCGAAAGTCTCGTCCGGCTGGAAATAGTTGTTCACGGTGCGGTACATGACAGCCTTGTCGAAAGTAAAGCCTTTCTCCTCCAGCACCTTGTAGCGTCCGCTTTCCTGAGCCTTCTGCTCCTCGTTCTGCGAGTCAGCGCCCACAAGCAGGAACTTCTCGTCCTTGTGCTTCTCCATCACAGTCACAAGAGACTCGAACTTGCTGTCAGCACCGAAGAATATCTTTCTCTTGCGGTACTGTATGTAATGCTGCAGATACAGAGAAATCTTCTCCGAAGTGCAGAAATATTTCATGTCGTCAGGCACAGTAACTCTCAGCTCCTTGCACAAACGGAAGAAGTTGTCAATACCAAGCTTAGCCGTGAATATTATTGCAGTGTGAGCCAGAATGTCGATTCTCTGCTTTCTGAAGTCCTTGACGTCAACAGGCTCGTTCTTGAAAAACTGTCTGAAGACGATGTTCACACCATATTTCTTCTCAATGTCATAATATGGAGACTTTTCTGACTCCGGTTTTGGCTGTGAGACCAGTATTTTCTTGATTTTCACGTGTTTTGTGTTTTGTATTGATTGTATAGGTTACCAAGCCATTATCAACTTCAATGAAATCAACAAGGCCAATATTTCAAAGGTGCAAAGATACAACATTATGTAAATCAACGAACCCAATTCCATACCTCTGATGAAAAAGATTTGGAATATCTTGAAAATCAACAGCGAAACATATATCGCACATAAGACACAAGACACGATTAGCAGCGTCTCGAACATGTGCGATGGGGCGAATACAAGCAGAAGTGTTACTGGGTATAAGGCTACGCCAAGGCCATAAAGCAGGAAGAAGTAGTTCTTTATGTACAGGTCGCCGCACTTGAAAATGAAATTCAGGAAATGCAGGCCGCATGCCTTCATCGCAAGGAACATGGCGGGTATGGCCATGCACGCCAGCAGCGATATGTTGCCCATGCCGGTCAGCGCCTCAAAGCCGAAGCGATATGACAAGGCGTAGATGGTGACTGATGTCGATACGATGAAAAGGTAGAACAGGTTGACGTTGAACAGCGATATGCTTTTGGATGTCGAATCGACGAATATGGACAAACGGTCCTTCTTGTGGAAGAATCCGCTTATAAGCTCGCTGACGTACAGCCTGCGGGATATTATGACATATATGAACGAGAAGAACGCCAAGAGCATAACAACGACCAGCAACGGGTTGTCCAATGGACGTGCCGGCAGCGGATTGCCCACAAATCCGGTCGCTATGGCGTTGATGGCCTTGGCTGGCGCCTCGGTTATGAAGTCCTTGCTCTCTATCAAGAGCGAGAGCGCGTCCTTCGCCGTGTCCAGAGACACCGTGTCAGGCTGCGCCACAAGACTGTCGGGAGCTTCATTGAGTGTTGGCACTATATAATTAGGGCTGGCAAGCTCTTCGCTCGCCAGCCTTTTTATGGAATCTAAAAATAAGTTCGGAAATTCCACCATTGCCACGCTCCCTTGCAAGTGAATGTTATTTTTCTGAAAGCAGAGTGTTGAACCTTGTCAGGAACAAATCCGCATCCGACTTGGTAATGCACAAAGGTGGCAGAAGTCTGAGAACTGTCTGGCCAGATGCACCTGTGAATGTCTTCTGCTCGAATATAAGTCTCTTTCTGAGCTCAGCGATAGGCTTGTCGAACTCAATGCCTATCATCAGACCCATGCCGCGCACGTCGATGATGCCGTACTGGCCTTTCAGGAGATTGAGTTTGTCCATGAGGTAGTCGCCTATCTTGGCAGCGTTCTCCACGAGCTTCTCGGCCTTCATGATGTCAAGCACTGCGATGGCTCCTGAACATGCCAGCTGGTTGCCTCCGAATGTCGTGCCAAGCTGTCCGAAGACTGGCTCGAACATTGGGCTGATGAGAAGTCCTCCCATAGGTATTCCGTTGGCGATGCCCTTTGCCACAGTGATGAGGTCCGGCTTAACGTCGAAGTGCTGATGCGCGAAGAACTTTCCTGTTCTTCCGTATCCTGACTGTATCTCGTCGGCTATAAGGATTGTGCCAGTCTTTGTACATTCCTCTCTCACAGCCTGGAAATATTCCTTTGTTGGTATTCTTATGCCGCCTACGCCCTGCACGCCTTCGATGATGAACGCGCATACGTCCTTAGCCGCCAGCGCCTTCTTCATGGCATCGATGTCGTTCATTGGGACGTATTCTACAGGGAATGCCTCATTGATAGGGGCGATTATCTTAGGGTTGTCGGTCACTCTGACTGCGCCGGTCGTGCGGCCGTGGAAAGAGTGCGATATGGCTACCACCTTGCGTCTTCCGTTGTGGAAAGAGGCGAGCTTGAGGGCGTTCTCGTTGGCCTCTGCTCCGGAGTTTATCAGGAACAGCGAATAATCCTCATAGCCTGACATTTTGCCCAGTTTGTCGGCAAGCTCCAGCTGCAGCTTGTTGATGACGGAGTTTGAGTAGAAACCCATCTTGTTGAGCTGCTCAGTCACCTTCTGCACGAAGTACGGATGCGTATGTCCCACAGAGATGACAGCATGACCGCCATAAAGGTCAAGATACTCTTTCCCCTGGTCGTCATAGATTCGTGTAGCATTGCCACGGACAATGTTCACATCATAAAGCGGAAAGACTTTGAATGGTTCCATAATTAAATTTTACTTTTCGTTGTGTATATGTTTTTGTCTTGGAATAGACTGCAAAGATACTAAATAAAAAAGAATAGTGCCTGCAAAAAAGAAAAAGAGCGAAAGACTGCCGTCCTCCGCTCTCGCTTATGTGGCGTCTGTGTTATCTGATGCTGAGTTTCTGCACTGTAGTGCCTCGCTCGCTCACAACCTTGACTACAACGTTGCCAGACACGGCGGCGCTCTCATACTCTGTGGCGTTGCCAAGCTTCTGGCTGACGATGGTTCGTCCTGCCGCATCGAAGACTGAGACCTCGCTTATAGTATTGTCAGCCGAGCCAATGACTTTCACCTTAGAGCCTGCGCTGAATATCTTAAGGCTTGAATCGCTTGCCATAGCCGCGCCGGTCGCTATCTCAGACGATGACTGGAATCTTATGAACAACGAGCCCTTGGCTGTATTAGCGTCGAATGCGAACTTATATGAACTCTCATTCTTGAGGTTCAACTGCTCGCCAGTCTGCTTGTTGACGAGCAGCACATCGACATTCTCGAAATTCTCTGCACCGGAGAATGACAATGTCACCTCGCCCTGCTTGTCGGCAGAGACTGACAGCGGCGCCTCGTAAGGAAGCGCTGAGAACTGGTTGATGTCGAGTGCCTTGCCGTCTGCCTCGGTGTAGATCTCATTCTCGGAGTTTACTGAGAATATTTTCACTGCGTCTTCGCCATTGCTAAAGCCGTTGCTTGCTTTGCTGTTAAGCCACAACGAAACGTATGACTTAAATCCTGATGCATTCTTCGCTGACACATACAGCGCAGGATTAGAGCTCAGTTCACTCTTCTTGAGCACACAGTTTCCTGTGTTATCGGTCGTGAAGTTGTTCTCCAAGTCAAATGTCACGGAACTGCTTATGTCAGACTTCCTCTTGACGAAGAACGACTGCATTGGCGCAATCATCGTCTCGCCAGTAAGGCTTGCGCTGACGATTTCCGAACCGTTTGATATTATGCTTGTGTTGCCTGTCTCTTCTGATACGAGAATGATGCCGTTATCTATCACATCGCTGTTGTCATTTATAAATGATGCTATATCGAGGTGTGTCATCACAGGGTTGGCTATCAGGTTGTAGTCACCTATGTTTGACAATCCCACGCTGTATGTGCTCGGCATATTGTCATTGTCATCCTCCACAACGAATCTGTATGCCTTGTCGGTCTTGGTCAATGTCTGAGCGGCAGACTTAAGCAGGTTGCCATTAAACGGATTGAACCTGTTCAGGGTTGTCACGAGGTTACCACCATCGTCGGTTCTTGGGAATGTGATATCTTGAACGTCGTGAGGGTCGCCATTGCTTATGAACGCCTTGTATGCGAATCCCGAGCCTGGCGTAAGAGGGTCGGTGAGCGAGACACAGTTCTTGAACCAGTAAATTGACTGTGAAGGGTCGGTCTTGGACAACGCGTCGTTGAACCTAGACAGGTATGTCACAGGCGAGCCGCTGAAGTAAAAATCGCCGGTGTACATTTCCTTGAGAGGACCAGAAACCATGTACCATCTGTTGATGTTGATTCTTGCCTTGACAAACGCCTTATTGTAGTCGAGGTTCTGCAGACCGAGTACTCCAGCTCCTGGTTCGAATACTATAGTGTCGCACTCAGCCGTGTTGCTGTAGCTTATGCTCGAACCGTTTCTTGTGCCTGCGATGATAGGGTAGTTAGCCACTGTCACAACAGTTCCGTCTGGCAGCGTCACTTCGCTTCCCACCTTTGTTATGACTGCCACTCTTCCCATCTTCTTGGATGGCACAGATTTCGTCCAGTTGTCCTTGTTGGTCCAGTCGTTATCAGCAGCTCCTGTCCACACTGTCTTGGATGAGAATGCCACAACATTGAGGAAGTTTCTCCACGAAAATGCGCTGCTATAACTTTCCTTTCCTTGTTCCGGGATTATTAACTCAGCTGTAAACTCAGAAAATCTGTCATCGGTTGAACATATAGGAGCTTCAGCAGAATATGAAAATATTTTCTCAAGAGATGTGCATCCGGAAAAAGCTCTAGAACCAAGTGTCTCTAAATTTGCTCCCAACTCGACTTCTCTTAAACTTGAACAATCTTTGAATGCTTCTGACTCAATATTCACAACCGACTCAGGAATGACTATACTCTCAATACCTGTACAGTTGGCAAATGCCTGCGAACCTATTTTCACAACTGACTCTGGGATTATAAACTCTGTAATATTTGAGCAGCCATAGAATGCTCCAGCCGGAATTTCTATCACTGTCGAAGGTATAGTCATAGTACCAGAAAGGCTTACGCAATCGTTGAACGCCTCGCGGCCAATGTTTGTCACCGACTCAGGTATGTTGACCGACTCCAACGACGAACAATCATAGAACAACAAGTCGCTTATATAAGTCAGAGTGGATGGAAGAGATACGCTTTTAAGGCTTGAGCAATAGCCGAAAACGCCATAACCAAGCTCTGTCACACCCTCAGGAATAACGATGTCTGACTTAAGACTTGAGCAACCGTAGAATGCAAGCATTTGAATAGATGTCAAACCTGAAGGAAGGTTTATACTCTCGAGGGAGGTGCAGCCTGCGAAAGCCCAGCTGCCAAGACTGGTCAATGTGGATGGAAGAACAACCTCTGTTATGCCGGTACAATTATAAAACGCGTGAGTGGCGATGCTGGTCACGCCTTCTGGGATTGTCACCTTGCCGGTAAGACCTGTGCAGTCCATGAATGCCTCGTTCTCTATAGTCTTGACTGATTCTGGCATAGTTACAGACGTCAACCTCGAACAGCCACGAAATGCCTGATAGGCTATCCTCTCAACACCATCGGGTATCACAAGATCGCCTTCAAGGCTCGAACAGCCGTAGAATGCCAAGTCACCAATTTTATTCACACTTGACGGAATGTTCACAGACTTAAGCGATGTACACCCCTTAAATGCCCATGACCCTATGCTTTTAAGACCATCCGGAAGAACAACACTCTTGACAGACGAACCACTAAATGCTGCGTATTCTATACTGCTTACTGTGGAAGGTAGCGACACAGATGTGAGTTCCGCATCGTCAGTGAACGCTGCCGAGCCGATGGCTGTGACGGTGTACGTAACATCCTTGTAGGTGACTTCTGACGGTATGGTCACATTGCCGGAATATCCGCTGGCGTTTGCTACCACCTTGACAGTCTTGTCGTCGGTGCTTGTTATGCTGTACGAGATGCCGTCAACAGTGAAGGCGTGCGACAACACTGGGAGGATAGTCAGAAAAATAAGTGCAGAAATAAGCTTTCTCATTGGGGAGAATGTGTTTTAATTTGTTGTGTTTGTGTACGTTATCTTAAATTAAGATAATTTTTCAAACTGCAAAAGTATTACTAAATTTTATATGGAGACATATATGCTTTGATATTTAACATATCAATATCAATTTTTTAATACTGAGAACATTTTGACAAAGATTCGCAGTGTCTGGCTCTTTTTGCCTAAAAAGGAAAACGGGAGCGAAACAATTTGTGTCTCGCTCCCGTCATTATTTTTTATGAAAACCTTTCGGCTTCCCTTTCAGACTTTATCATCTGACTACAACCTTGAAGGCCTTGTCAGCCACTCTGACTGCGTAGATGCCTGGAAGTGCAGGTATCACAGCGTCGCCGTTGCCTGAGTAGATAGGCGCGCCGTTGGCTCCGAAGACTTTCACCTCGTCATCGCCAGCGCCGCTGACTATGATGCTGCCTCTTCTGCCGTAAGCCTTAACTGCGTCAGCCTCGCCTTCCTCAACGCCCACCTTGCTTATCTCCTCTACCGAGAGGTAGTCCAAGTTCTCGTTGAATGTGATGCTGAAGACAGTAGAATAGTACGAATAGTCTGGGTTATCTTCAATGAATTCGTCGTCTGAGAGCACGATGTAGTATGTTCCTGCCTTCAAAGAGACTGGCAACTTCTTGTCCATAAACTCATATCCCAAGTTTTTAAGATGAGAAGGAGCAGCCATGATAGAGTCAACTGTTATCATGCATGAGTCTATTAACGCAGATACACCCCAGTGCTCGGTGTCCTTAGACTGCAGGTAGATTGTTGTGTCCTTGTCAACTGTGAACTTGAGGCCCATTACATTGCCGCTAAATTCACCATTACCTGGTACCACGATTGTGTTCTCCTTGGTGAACTCAAGCGTCTTTGTGTATGGCAGTGTTATCTCTGTGTATGGGATAGGGGCATAGAGCGAGCTCTTGTCCTTTGCCACACTGTCGGTATATGAGAACGAAACCGCAGCCACATACTTGTTGAATCCGTGTTGTGATGCGAATCCGCCATCTGTCATCATCACATAGTATGTTCCCGCTGTGAGGCTTACCTTCACTGGATCCGAGTATTCTGGGTAAACATTTACCCAAGGAGCAGATTGAATAAGATCGCTCAATGTGAAGATGCTGTCTGATATTGCGAATGTGAACTCATTGCCTGCATTCACGTTTCCGCCGTAGATATACACATCCTTGTTCTCGGTGAGAGTGAATGTGTACATATCGTAATAAATACCGTGTCCAAGTTCAGTGACTTTCCCCGTGAACTCGGTGCCGTCGTGGTAATATGGCAGAGTGACTTCATTTATTTCAGCAGGCTTGATTGAGAGCTGCAGCTCCTCGCCGTCATCGTTTCCTATAGCCATGTAGTATGTCCCAGGCTCAAGCTCAGCAATATATTGCTTAAATAATGGCTTAATCATGCCACCAAAATTACAGTCGAACTCTGTCTGGCTTAAAACAAATGGAAGCGGAATTCTATTTTCGCACGCAAACTCATACAAGCCCTTGTCAGCCACAGTGAATTTGTACAAGTTATATACAACCATGCTTTCCACAAAGCCGCTCTCTTCCGAGAATTTTATGCTGCCGCTGTATGGCAGAGAAATCTCCTGGAAGGTGAGAGGACCGTCAGGAACGACAGGAGACACAAGGCTCTGAGATTCGTCCTCAGCACTTATGGCAAACGCTGTCACAAAGTAGTCAGCTTCATCGAATCTGTTATCACTCAATGCTATGTACCATGTGCCGGCAGTGAGGCTGATTTTTCCATTAAGCCAATCGTAATTCGTACCATTAAGCTTGTTGTTGAACTCGCTCTTGCTGTAATAAATCTTAGGTCCCAAATCGTATTTATCATTATAGCCTTGGAAGTAGAGAGTTGTGTCCTTAGGCACTGTTATCTTGAAGCCGAGGAGCTTCTGACCGCCGGCATCCACCGCGCCATTCTCGGCTGTGAAGGCGAGAACGTCGTTGCGGTAAGGCAGAGAAATCTCCTTGAAAGTGATTGGAGCTGCAGGATACAGCGTAGGAGACACAAGGTCCAGAGACTCGTCATGAGCGCTTATGGCAAACGCTGTCACAAAGTAGTCATCATAATCAAATCCGTCGTCGCTCAATGCGATGTACCATGTGCCAGCAGTAAAGCTGATTTCATCATCAAGCCAATCAGATTCTGTGCCATTGAGCTTGTTGTTAAACTCGCTCTTGCTGTAATAAATCTTAGGTGACCAATCGTATTTATCATTATAGCCCTGGAAGTTGAGGGTTGTGTCCTTAGGCACTGTTATCTTGAAGCCGAGGAGTTTCTGGTAACCGGCATCAACTGCACCGCTCTCGGCTGTGAAGGCGAGATTGTCGTTGCGGTAAGGCAGAGAAATCTCCTGGAATGTGATTGGAGTTGTAGGGTCTGGCTTTGTGAACTTTATAGACACTTTCGCTTTATAGAATAAACCTTCGTCGAATCCGTCGTCGCCAAAAGCGATGTAGTTGACTCCCGCCTTCAGATTTATTTTTTCGCCTGGCCAATAGGCTCTAATACCATCGAGGCTCGCGTCAAACGGCTTGTTGCTTGCATATAAAGACATATCCCAGCCGTATCTATCGCTATAATTATATTTTATAGCAGTGTCCTGAGGCACAGTCACCTTGAAGCCGAGGAGTTTCTCGTAGCCGTTATACACAACGCCGTTAGCCTTGTTGAAGAAAATGCTGTCGTTGAATGGCAGAGTGGTTTCCTTGAAGGTGATGGCTCCGTTAGGAGTGGCTGGGATAACCGTAGGAGACTTAACGTTCTTCAATGTGTCGCCCTTAGCTCTGATGGAGAATGCAGTCACGAAGAACTCATCGCCACTGAACCCTTTATCACTCAAATCAATGTACGATGTTCCGGCTGGGAGATCCACTGTAGCACCTTCGGATGTAAGCGTACCTCCCCATATAGTATTACTATAAGCACTAATATCAGAGGTGGTTATCTCCATCTGAACACCTTTGCTATACTTGCTGTTGTAGCCCTGGAAGTAGAGAGATGTGTCCTTAGGCACAGTGATTCTGTATCTCAGCACATTGCTGAAGCTCGAAGGAGCAGTCTGTGTCTTAACCGCTCCATTCTCGGCTGTGAAGGCGAGGCTGTCGTTGCGGTAAGGCAGAGAAATCTCCTTGTATAAGGAATTTCTGATGACAGGCGCAGCGGCAGTGACAGGCTTATCCTCGAAAGAGATAGACAACCACGAGGCAAAGAAGTCTGCCCTGTAGTAGTTGTTGTCGCCAAATGCCACATAGTGTGTTCCTGCCGAGATGTTGACCTTCACTGGATCGCTGTTATAAAGCGTGTCATCAGGCGAGTAGTTGGACTGGAAGGGCTCGTCGCTGATCTTGAACGAAGTTCCCCATCTCTCATTGTCGTTGTAGGCAGCCAGATAGATGGCGGTGTCCTTGTCAACAGTGAACTGGTAGCACTTCACTCTCTGCGCGCCGGCTATCTGCGCGCCGTTCTCAATGGTGAAAGCCACGCTGTCCTGGAAGTAAGGAAGGTTAATAGACTCGAAGTTCAGGTCGTTGACCACCGAACTTCTAAACTGAACGCCAGCGGTGCTCTTGGCAGCCTCAATCCACGATCGGTTGGACTGCGCCTTATTCCGCTGAACACTCACCCTCTGCGCCCGGTTGTTTGAGCGGTTAGGGCTCTTTCTGACATTGCCTGCGTATGCCCCGAAAGACATCAATGCCGACAATGCTAAGATAATCAGCTTTTTCATAAGCAATCAAATTTAAGAACCTTTCCAAAGTTAATAATTTTATAAAACAAAAAGACGGAACACCTTATAAATGAGGTATTCCGCCTTTCCACTATTAACTAACTATCTGCTTTTCTAGAAAAAAACCGGTTTGTCTATGTTTTGTTTGTTTTGTATGTAAAAGCGCCTGTCTTTTTCTGAGTCCAAAGATGAGACATATATGGAAAAAGTTCTGTTGTTATCTCGGAAAAAAACTTGTCAAGTGTACTAAAATACGCTTTCCCGCAAATTGGACATTAATGCGCCAAAAAGCACAGAAAGTCCTAACACACTTTTTATTAACATTACAAATTTTATAAAAAAGGCGACACCTGAAAAAGCGCCGCCATTGAATTTAAGGTTATCAAAAAAAACGAAAAGATTGGGATAATCTTTTTGTAAAGATACAATGAATAAACATATAACCAAAACTCGCGGCACATATATGAGCATGATGATTATTATGAAAAAAGAAAAAAACATTATATTTGATAAATATTGCGGGCTCCGCAAGGAGACAAAAAACACACGACTATGGAAAAGATAACTGTTTACTGCAAGAACACAAAGACCAGCAAGCAATACGACATGGGCACAACAGCCGCCGAGGTGCTTGCCGACCAGGACATAGAGAACAAGGAAGACATAATAGCCGCGCTGATAAACAACAAGTGCCAGACGCTGAGCTATGCGCTGTTCCACCCGAAGGACATAGAGTTCATAGACATGAAGAACTACTCCGGCAGGAAGATGTACATCGTGACAATATGCATGATACTCGCCAAGGCTGTGCACGACCTGTATCCCGAAGCCGTGCTGCACATAGAGCACCCGATAGCCGACGGATACTACTGCAACATAACCAACCTCGGAGACAAGATGATAAACGATGAGATGATAACCTCGATAAAGGTGAGGATGCAGGAGATAATAGCACGCGACTATCCAATAATAAAGCACGAGGAGAAGAAAGAGAAGGTGATGGAGATGTTCAAGGGATTCGGCGAGAACGACCATGTGATGATACTCGAGTCGCTGAACATGTGCTACGCCTACTACTACGAGATAGACGGATACTACGACGTGTACCTGAGTCCGCTGCTGTCATCGACAGGCAAGGTGCCGCTGTCGTTCGACCTGTTCAAATACCACCACGGAATGTTCCTGAACATAGCCTCGAAGAAAGACCCTTACAAGCAGGCGGAGTTCTACGACCAGCCTAAACTTTATAACGCATTCAAGCGCAACGTGGATCTGGACAACATAATAGGCATAAGAAACATAGGCGAGCTGAACAAAGCCAACAAGGAAGGCAAGCTGTTTGAACTTGTCAAAATAGCCGAGGCGCTGCACGAGAAGGAGATAGTCAGAATAGCCGACAAGATAGCGGACAACATGGAACTGAAGAAGTTCGTGATGATAAGCGGTCCGTCGTCGTCGGGCAAGACGACGTTCAGCAAACGTCTGAGCGTGCAGCTGCTGGCGTCCGGCATCAAGCCTATAACCATATCGCTGGACAACTACTTCGTGGAGCGCGACCGCACGCCTCGCGACGAGAACGGCGACTATGACTTCGAGTCGCTCTACGCTCTGGACATCGACTTATTCAACCAGCAGCTGCAGGAGCTGCTCGAGGGCAAGGAAGTGAGCCTGCCGACATACAACTTTGAGACCGGCAAGCGCGTCTTCAAGGGCAACAAAGTCAAACTGAAAGACAACAACATCGTGATGATGGAAGGCATACACGCCCTGAACCCTGCACTGACACCGAGCCTCAACGAGGACGAGAAGTTCAAGATTTACG
>JAEEGG010010206.1_pt1 | contig 20805 bp, 18 predicted proteins | sample 9134161 | NCBI WGS metagenome assembly JAEEGG01 (sample SAMN16246543, study PRJNA631951) | gut metagenome | biome: gut microbiome; feature: rumen; material: CR-attached | host: Bos | place: Iran: Karaj | collected 2018-10 | reverse complement strand
AGAGGTTCCCCCGAAGTATCTGAACAGGGTCTGTATCCCCAGCACCACGGCAAATATGATGAAGATCCATCCCATGGTGGTAATGAGCTTGAGCGGAAGGGTCGAAAATGATGTGGCATTACTGATGGCATATTTGATCAGACCCTTTGTGGTCCACTTGCTGCTGCCGTTTCTTCTTTCCTCCACATCATAGAATACCTTCTCTGACCTGAAACCTATCCAGAATGTAAGTGCCCTGAAGAATGTATTGCTCTCCGGAAGTTCGAGAAGCGCATCCACAGCTTTCCTGTCAAGGAGTTTAAAATCAGACGACGAGCTCATGTCTATCTTTATGAGCCTGCTCATTATCCCGTAGAAAAGTCCGGCACTGAGCTTATGGAATATGCCCTCCCTGCCGCGGCTGTTCTTGATTCCTTCAACAACCTCGGCGCCTGCCTTCCATTTTTCTATCATTTCCGGAAGCACGGAGACAGGGTGCTGCAGGTCACAGTCCATCACTATCACGGCATCTCCCGAAGCAAGGGATAACCCCGCAAAGATAGCGGCTTCTTTTCCGAAGTTCCTGGAAAACTCCGCGCCCTTTACATGGGGATCCGCGGCTGATGCAGCCTGTATCTTCTCATAGGTCCCATCCGATGAACCGTCACTTATGAAGACCAGCTCATACTCTTCTCCGGTACCGGAAAGAGTCTTTGAGATCTCGCTGACCGCAAGTTCTATATTGTCCGCCTCATTGTATGCGGGAAGAACTACAGATACCATGTCCGTCCTTTCTGCGGAGCAATGATCAAATGTCCTCTGCTCCGTAAATACTGACTGTTAAACATTAATCCCTGACAGCATCCTCTGTCTTGACACAGATGATCCCATCTATCATCCTTACGGATGTATCACCGGGAAAGCTTTCCATCTCTATATATTCATCAGAATAATAGATCCTTGCCTCTTCTTCCTCAGAAACAAAATTCAGGGTCGCACCCATGTAATACCTGATGAACGCTTCGTAATTGCCGGAGGTATATATCAGATAATCTCCGTTAAGTCCGATCATCTCCTCGGTAACAGGTGCGGTGATCTCTGACGGCGGGAATTCATCATCCCCTATAACTCCCATAATGGCTATGGGAACTCCCTGATAGTAACCCTCGGTCTGTTCTATGCGGTCGAGGAGTCTCAGTGCATAAGCATAGGTCTTCTCATATTTTCTCTGAAGATTTGTATAGCCTATATTGTCTGTTACTGCATATGATACAAGGATCACTGCGGCGGACAAGGCACAGATCCATGAGATGATACCACACTTCAGGCCGGCAGATGCATTCCCGCTGACAGCTTCCGGCTTTTCGTCACCTGATTCGTCTCTGTTTTCACAGGTTTCAGTACCCTTTTCATTAATGACACACTTGTCACATATCACCACAGCCACTATCCAAAACAGTATCCACTGATATCTCATGATCAGATGATAATTGACATCCGGAGTTATCATAAGAACGATATTGGCCGAAAGAGGAACAAGGATCAGAGTAAGAAGTCCCACCCAGTAGAACCATATCTTCTTATAGAGCTTCTTCTTAATGACAAGCACTGCAGCAGAAAATACAGCTGCAAGCGCAAGTAAAAGGCCTGCTGCCGCGCATGCATTTCCGGTAAGGAATCCCTTGGAAAAAGTAAACTTCACAAAGTCCTTATACATTGACGGAATGGCAGATAACCTGTGTGACATTCCCGAATCACCGAGTGAATCGATGCCCTGATATGTATCCAGCACTTTGCCCTCGATCTTCAGAAGGACCATCAGGATCACATAATATAGCACGGCACCTGTGATCCCCATGTACAGACAATCAAGACACTTCCTGATACAGCCCTTTTCACCGCGGATCATGATGTCCCATACAAGCCAGATGCAGAGCAGCATCGCGAAGGGCAGATAAGCCTGATATACTCCCATACTGAATGCAAGTGATATCCCACCGGGTATGAAGTGTCCCTTCTTCACTGCATATACGGCAAGTACCGCAAGGAGAAGCCCTGCCATGTATCCGTCAAGAGTAAACACATAGGCAAAGGTCGAAGCAAGAGAAGGAAAGCTGACTAACAGTCCTGAGACCAAAGCGATCGTAATCCCTGCTTTTATCTCAAATATCCTTTTGAGCAGAACCGATGTTATCCCAAGTTCAAAAAGCGCGATAAGTCCGATGATCCAGGGAACGGTATAGAAGGAGGAGGCTGCACAGACAGCGGCAAGGAACCACCTTCCTGAGGTGATCATATTCTGGGAAAAATGCATGCTGGCAAGTCCGTCATGATTGGGAACATCCATCAGCATGGCAGGCATATGCACAAGAAGGCCTATAAGAAACGCACTGACAAAGGCCGTTCTGTCACCCTTTGAAATTCTCTTATAAAGTTTTGCCATAGCTTCATTTACTGTCATTGCAGGTTAATGCTCCATCAGATAATCAGCTAGCAGATCGCTTATCACATATCTTCCGTAGTAATTGGGATGAGTTCCGTCCACAGTATATTTAAATCCGGTCACGGCTTCATCTGTCACTTCATCTCCAAAAGAGGAGGTCTCATCATCATACAGCCCGTACATGCTTATGTATTCTGTACCAAGCTCTTCCGCCATCATCCTCTGGGCTTCGACATACTCATCAAGGATTCCTCCGCCGTATGAGTAATCGCTGGCATTTACTCCGTCCGGCATCCACTTTTCAGTGGGAGATACAAGTATGATACGGATGTCAGGATTTATCCTTCTGATATATTCGACGGACAGCCTGAGCGCCCCGCAGTATGTGTACTCCGAATCCGAAGAGGCATCTCCTATGGGTATCGCACAATGATAATCATTAATGCAGTGTTCGATGATCACGATACCGGAATTCTTCAGATCCAGGTGAGTAAGCTCCTCTATCCTTTCCGGAAAAAATTCCGTGGCAGGGTCCGATACATGAGCATTTATCTGTACAGAGAAATCATCCGCAAGCAGCGCTCTTGATATGGCAGCCATACAAAGGAAATTCCCGGAAGAGCCTATGGATCCGTTCGAAGCATTGTATGCCATCATGGTTCCGCCGAAGGAAAAATCCCCGACACTGAGCCCGGTCTTTTGCGAAAGCATGGAGGCAACCGATGTCTCATCCTGCTCATTTGCTACGATGCTGTCACCGAATATGACCACATCGTATGCCTGTCTGTATCCCCGGCCTGTATTAAGGATCATGACGGATACTGCGATCAGGACTGCGCTGACTGCGGCCCCTGCTATCACAGATATCAGTTTTTCCCTGCTGTCATTAGTCATCTTTCCCTGGTTATCCTGCCGTCACCCACTCTGAACACCATATCGCATTTCTCAATGGTCTGAAGTCTGTGAGCGATTATAACGAGAGTCTTTCTTCCCATGAACCTGCCTATGGATTCCATGATGAGACTCTCTGTCTCGTTATCGAGAGCTGAGGTTGCTTCATCGAGTATCAGCACCTCGGGATCCCCGTAAAGAGCCCTTGCTATGCCTATCCTCTGACGCTGTCCGCCGGATATGCGTATGCCTCTTTCGCCGATACTGGTATCAAGTCCCTCGGGAAGGCTTCTTACAAAATCATCAAGAGCAGCTTCCCTCAGAGCCTCCCAGATCCTGTTTTCATCCTGCTCTTCGGGAGCGATACCGAATGCCACATTATTCCTGATAGTGTCATCCAGCATGAAGATCATCTGGGGGATGTATCCTACGTTCTTGAGGAAGCTTCTGTAGTTATCCCTTATATCCGCACCGTCTGCCCTTATGACTCCCTCAGCCGGCTTCAGCAGTCCGAGAAGGATGTCCACAAGGGTGCTCTTGCCGGCTCCGGTGGTGCCGACTATACCTATGCTGGATCCGATAGGGATGGTCAGATCCGCCTTATCAAGGATCTTCACATCGGATCCCGGATAAGAATATGTGATGCCGTCAAAGGAGATATTCTCCTTAAGTGCAAGCTTGGGAACATCGGATGCAAATGTCATATCGGTATTGGCGTCATCAATATCCTCCTGAAGATTGTCGCTGACATTCATGAGGAAGGGCTCAAAATATGACATGGAATTGATCTGGTTATTGATGCGGTTAACAGCGGGAAGAAGCACAAGTGCCGCTGCGGCAAGAGTGGCAAAATCACTTATGAGAGCTTCAGAGCCTCTGCCCAGCGCTATCATCACGATCATATAGATCATCATGACCGAAACGCATACTGCCTCGATAAGGAGCTTGGGAATACTGTTGTAGAGACTGTACTTCTGAACAGCATTCACATATCCGTTTCCGCATCTGTTATAGCTGTCGACAAAATACTGCTCGCGTCCGAATATCTTGACTTCCTTGATACCCATGACGCTCTGTGATATCCACTTAAACAGTCCGCTGTAAAAATCCTGGTTATCCTTGCCCGCTTTATACATTATGGGCTTAAGCACCTTCTTGATGATAAAGAGAAGAAGTATGAGTACAGCAGCAAGAATGATCGTCATAAGGCCGCTCTGTGCAAGACAGAACGCGCACACACAAAGTGATACGAAGCCGTCCGAGATCAGCTGGAGTATGGCAAGGATCAGCGCGTACATATTGTTGACATCGGAGGTTATGGAACGCTGAACCACTGCGGTATCGGCGTTCAGGTAATATTCGTAATCCCTGCGCACGAAATTCCTCATCATGCGCTCCGATGTTGAAAACTGATTCCTGTAGACAAATGCATACATTGCCTTCTGCTGTATGTACAGGAAGAGATTCTTCACAACAAACACAAGGATCATGGATACCATTACCGTATACTGGAATATCCTGTATCCTTCCTCGGATGTCTTACCTATGATATCATAGAAGATCCTTGCTATCTGCGAATCCGCGCTCTTCACCGGATCGATGACGATATTGACAACGGATACGAGCATCCCGACACCCGCTGTCTGAAGCAGCGCCCCGATTATCATCATAACGGTAAGAAGCGCCATATGCCTCTTCTGTTCGGGTGAAAGAAGCTTATTCAATTTACTTATGATCTTACGCATTTATTATCTGTTTATTCCATATCTGCAGAAAAACGTCTCCGCACCGGGCTTAAACGGTCAATCCTCAAGAATGAGAGATGCCAGTCTTTCGGCTCCCTTTCCGTCCACAAGCTTCTGAAGCCTTACAGACACATCTGCCCTGAATGACCATTCCTTCATCTTATCCAGAAGCCCGCACACTCCCTGCGGAACATCTCCGCTTCTTGCATCACCTGCACAGGGCATCAGGCCGCATTTGTCAAAGTATGTGACATTTGGGATCTGATTGTCTGCCAGGGAATATGTAATGGTGGGTACTCCCATGGAAGAAAGCTCGTACAGAGTGCTTCCGCCGGCAGATATCGCTATATCTGCCTGTTCATACAGATCCCATATATCTGCGACATGAGGGAAAATGTGAATCCCGGAATGATCCTTATACCTTTCCCTCAGTTCAGCTTCCTTCAGGTTATAATTTCCGCATATGACATTTATGTCGCTATATTCATCAAGAGGAATTGTTTCAAGTATCTTTCCGATGATACCGAAAGGGTCAGAACCTCCGGACATTATCAGGATGTTATCCGCTTTTTGTTTTATCTTCTTGGGATGAGGATCTGCAAATGCCTTTCTTAAGGGTGCATATCCGCATCCGAGATAATACCTCGTCCCCGGAAACCTGTCGGGATAATACTCATCATCCGCATATACGGCATAGTCGATCACCGCATGTACCGGATAGGCGAAGGAATTCAGATCATCAAGGTAAAATACATCGGTCAGGCTGTTCACCCTGCGAAGGTAGCTCTCCGTCACCTGATAAGAATCTATCAGCAGTCTGCCTATACCTTTATCGCGGATCACCTTCTCAAGCTCTCCGACCTCTCCATCCATATCATCCCATTTCGTACCAAGGACTATACATTCATATCCTCTTTCCCGGATAAGGGACAGCGGCTGATCGTCGGCTGTTATAAAAATGCATCCTGCTCCAAGGCCTGCCGCAGCATCCGCAACGGAAAGACACCTCATAACATGCCCCATGGATACCAGGCTGTTCATATCTGCTCTTATATACAGATCGTTCACTTAGAAGAAAACTCCTGTCAGTAATCAACCGAGACAAGACTGAGACCTCTTGCCGGAGCGGTAAATCCCGCCTGTGATCTGTCGCGGGCTTCAAGAATATCCGGAACGGAATCACTGCTTCGCTTTCCCAGCCCGACTTCCAGCAAAGTACCTGTCATAATACGGACCATATACTGTAAAAAACCGGTCCCGTGATATGTGAAGGTCAGTCTCTCATCGGAATATTCAATATCAATCCTGTCCACGCATCTTACACAGGATTTCTTCATCTTCGGATTTCCGCAAAAGGATGTGAAATCATGCTCTCCGATGATATATCCCGCTGCCCTGCGCATTTCTCCGATATCCGGAACGCTGCCAAGTTCATAGCAGTACCTTCTGTCGAACACCGGCTTTAACTCCCCCGCATAACAGGTATATCTGTAGGTCTTGCCGGTTGCGTTATATCTGGCATGAAACCTGTCAGGGACGATCTCTGCACTTATGACACAGATGTCATCCGGAAGATTGCGGTTTAGTCCATCTCTTATCTGAGTACAGTTAAGACCGGTATCAAGATGTACGTTGGCACACATTCCGAGGGCATGAACCCCGCCATCCGTCCTTCCGGCGGATATTATCTCAGGGATATCCCCTTCAAAGCTTCCGAGGCAGTTCCTGCCTGCCGCACAGTCCTGACCCGCAGCCTGCAATGACTTACCATCTGCAAAATCCGAATCGGCATCATCCGTCTCCGCATTCCCGGCCCCCTCCTGAAAAGAAGCCTTGCCCGAGGGATTCAGCATGCGGATCACCGCCAGCTCCATCTTGCCCTGAATGGTCATATCGGTACCGGGCTGGTGTTCCCATCCCTTGTACCTTGTACCGTCATATCTGATTATCAGCTTATAGTTCCTCAATATTTTTCTGCCGCCGGCCTGTTTATATCCGCCAGATACCAAAAGCATCGGCGGTAATCAGTTTTACTTCATCACCTCAGTGATGGCATTAAGAAGCTCATCATATTCCTCAAATGCGGGATACTGGGGATAATCCTTCTTAAGCTGCTCGGTAGTCCTGAACAGGAAGCCTGCTTTGCTGGCTTCTATCATTCCCAGATCATTGAAGGAATCGCCGCTTGCGATGGTTTCGTATCCGATGGACTGAAGAGCCCTGACGGTTGTGAGTTTGGACTTGTCACATCTCATCTTATATCCGGTGATCTCACCATTTTCAGCAACCTCAAGAGTATTGCAGAGTATGGTAGGCATTCCCAGCTTTTTCATCAGAGGCGCTGCGAACTGCTCGAAGGTGTCGCTGAGAATGAGCACCTGAGTCCTTGAGCGAAGCTCATCAAGGAACTCCTTAGCCCCGGGAAGGGGATCGAGTCCCGCTATGGTCTCCTGGATCTCCTTAAGCCCCAGTCCGTGCTCCTTCAGTATTCCTATCCTGAACTTCATAAGCTTATCGTAATCAGGCTCATCCCTGGTGGTCCTCCTGAGCTCCGGGATCCCGGTCTTCTCTGAAAACGCGATCCAGATCTCCGGAACAAGAACACCTTCAAGGTCAAGACATGTAATATACATCGAATCAATTCCTTTCTGTAAAAAACATGGGTATTTTCACAGGCACACCAAAAACAGGCTGAAAAAACACCCTTTAAACCCAACCTATAGAATAACAGAAAATTCCCGAAAAGTGAACCTTTTTAAGCCGTTCCCGATGCCGGAAAAGCATGCGGATCCCAACACTTTACCTCCGGCCAATATTATCAGTGCACCGCATCAGCTCAGTGTCACCGGACTTAAAATCCACTCATTCAGGATTTTAAATTGTCGGAATATTAAAACAATTACTTAAACGTTATCGAAATTCTTGTAAATATTTTTATTTATTTTTTGAAAAATGTGTTGACAAAGACGAATTATTAGATTATTATAAGCACATAAAACAAAAGCAAACGAAAACAGACAAGTTTTAAAGGCTTTTAGAAAGGTAGGTACACTCCAATGGGAAACTAAGAAGCAACCCATTAACCAGCACGGAGGGCAGTCCAATGTACTAGACAGATATGATGAGATAAACCGGACGTAATACCCGATCGTAACCGGATACAGTCTCAGGGAAGAAAGTGAAAACACGGCATAGGCACATGAAGTGTAGATCATCCTATGAGAGCAGAATGCACCGTTTAATATATGCTTTCGGATGAATGAGCCGTAAGAAGAATGAAGCTAAGCTTACAAAGAGGCACAGCCGGAAATTCGCAAATCGGGTTAATATATACAGGAGGTATCCGCCAATGGATATTGAGGAACCCATCTACTAGGGGCGCCATTCGATAAAGTTATCGGATGGCGCCTGCTTTTTGTCCTTTTATACCAGATCCATCAGGTAGCTGTTATCATCCAGCCACTTTTTGTGTTTCTTATAATCGGGCATCCTGCTTTCCACTTCTGCCCAGAATTCACGGGAATGATCCATGTGCAGCCTGTGACACAGCTCGTGAACGATCACATAATCTATCGCCTCAGGCGGACACATGCACAGATGCCAGGACAGGGTTATCTTACCGGTCTCCGAACAGGACCCCCATTTGGATCTTGCTCCGGTTATCCTGAGTTCCCTGTAGGTGATCCCCATCTCCCATGCCCTGCTTTGAAGGCGCGGAGGAAGATACTCCTTAGCCCTTGCCTTAAGCCACCTGACATATGACTCATTATCCGACCCTTCCGGGAAAAAAATATCCTTTCCGATCTTCTTTACCCTTCCGTGACCGCCTATGTGAACGTTAAGCTCTTCTCCGAGATACAGGACCTTCCCGCCCTCTTCCACTTTATGATCCATACTCTTTTCAAGCCTTGCCTGAATGCGGACATAATTGGTCCTGATCCAGCGGCTCTTTTCATTCATGAACTGACGGATCTCAGTCTCCGGCAGGTGCAATGGTGCACTCACCACAAGCGTCCCCGTCACATCGAATTTCATTGACAGGGTACGCCTCTTTGAATATGTGATTTTTACAGGGATATCACCAAAAGTCATTTTTCTGAACAAAAAAGGCTGACACATTACTGTCAGCCTCCATTTATGTCATTATCAAAGGAGCTTTACGCCCTTCTTCTCCGCTTCAGCAGCCCATTCCTCGGGCCAGATTGAGGACTGAACCTCTCCGATATGCGCCTTTCTGAGGAAGAACATGCATATTCTCGACTGTCCTATACCTCCTCCGATGGTGTAGGGAAGTCTTCCTTCAATGATAGCCTTCTGGAAGGGGAGCTGTGCTCTCTCGGGGCAGCCTGCCTTTTCAAGCTGGCTTACCATGGAGTCCTCATCGACTCTGATACCCATGCTGGAAAGCTCAAGAGCTATATCAAGCACCGGATAGTACACGAAGATGTCACAGTTAAGAGCCCAGTCATCATAATCGGGAGCCCTGAAATCATGAACCTCGCCGGATTTAAGCTTATCGCCGATCTGCATGAGACATACGGCACCCTTTTCCCTGGTGATGGCATATTCTCTTTCCTTGGGAGTCTTGTCAGGATACATATCCTCCAGCTCCTGTGTGGTGATAAAGAATATATCGTGGGGAAGGATCTCCTGTATATAGTCATACTGGATGGCCATATACTTCTCGGTCTTTCTGAGAGCTGCATAGACATCGAGTACGGTATCCTTGAGAGTGGTAAAGTTTCTGTCCGCCTTGAGGATGATCTTCTCCCAGTCCCACTGATCCACAAATACGGAGTGGATGTTGTCGGGATCTTCATCAGCCCTGATGGCGTTCATGTCTGTGTAGAGTCCTTCATCAACCTCAAAGCCGTACTTGGCAAGAGCGTATCTCTTCCACTTTGCAAGCGACTGCACGACCTGAGCCTTGCGTCCGTTCTCACATGCTATGGTGAATTCAACCGGATGTTCGACACCATTGAGATTATCGTTAAGACCTGATTCAGGGGTTACAAATAAAGGCGCAGATACTCTCTGGAGATTCAGTCTCTCCGATAGTCTTGCCTGAAAATAATCCTTAACCGTCTTGATGGCTACCTGTGTGTCGTGAAGGTTAAGGTGTGATTTATAACCTTCCGGAATATAGATACTGCTCATGGCATCCTCCATTCTCACGCTTTTACGTGATGCGCGTTCGACTCCCGGCCAGTCGGGTCGTCTTCTTACGCATAAAACAACTATCTTATTTTATCACCGCAGAAAAATATTACAAGTTTTTTACTCTGCTCTTGCCGTGATGATCCAGGGTGAAGGCTGGGTCTCGAATACATTCTTGGAATCAAGCTTTGAAACCGAGATCTGGATTATGTTCACATCCGTCATGCCGAATCTTCCGAGTATGTCGCGCATATTGGCAGCTACCCTGAAGTCCAGTGTATAGATGACGAACTCCATATTCGGATTGAGTTCCTTAAGATACGTTATCTCCTGCTCCATGCTTGCAGAGGCAACCAGCATGGTGGTGTCGGGAATGGGAAGATCCTTCATGGTCTTCGCATCAACATGGTCGATAATGGTAATGTTCTTAAGCCCGAACTTTCCCACATTCTCTTCAAGGGTCTCTCTGTCGCTTTCCTTGTACTCAACAGCGATCACTGCACCCTCTCCGCAGATCATTGCAGTCTCAACGGCAATGGACTCACCTGATATTACACAGAAATTCTTGTTCTCCGCGATCTGCATCTTGGACAGGATAACGGAACGGATCTCGCTTCCCACATATCTGACGGAACCGGATGCAAAATTCTTGTTATCCATTCCGAACTTGATGGTGCTGCGGGCATTGGGATTGAGTACGATCATTCCGGCACTTGCATTGATGCCGCGGTCTATCATGTCGGCAACAAGATTTCTCTTGATGGCGCCCACAGGCTCGGAACCTTCGTTATAGATGACCTCGCATTCTCCGAGTCCCACACTCCACATGCGGTAGAAGATGTCCTGGTCTCCCGCCTCGGTGAAGACAAGAGTGCATCTGTGTGCTTCAACAGTAGGAATAAGGTTCTTGTTCTTTCGGGTTATGTCCAGGATCTTGACATGCTCAAGATCTATGTCTGTATTGCTTGAAAAATACTGAAGCCAGGAAAGAATATGATCATTCGTAAAAAGTTGTTTTGCCATATTGATCCTCCGTAACAGTTTATATTCTTATGCGCCCTGCCGCGGATGCGACAGAGCACAGTGTATATTAATCTCTTTACCACACAACTGATCTGGTGTCGGTCTTTATTACTTGCACTTAGCAAGAAGATCTTCCCACTTCTTGTCTACGTACTGCTGTGCAGCTTCTATCGTCCATTCGTTGCCCTTCTTGAAGCAGTGTGCAAATCTTCCCTGGAGCTTCATGAACTCCTCTACGGGAAGCTTCTTCTTAGGCTCATAGGTAAGTCTGTATTCTCCGTCTACAACCTCATATACAGGCCATACGCAGGTATCTATCGCAGCCTTGCAGATCGCGATGAGATCCTCTGCGGGATAATTCCAGCCTCTGGGGCAGGGAGTAAGAACGTTGACAAATGTGGGGCCCTGGGTATAGATAGCGCGGTGTGCCTTCTCATGGAAATCCTTCATATTTCCGAAGAGAGTTGTCTGAGCAGCATAGTGTACTCCATGTGCGACAACAATCTGTGTAAGATCCTTCTGATCCTGCTTCTTGCCTACCGACTCAGCGCCCGCAGGTGTGGTGGTCGCTGCAGCGAACCTGGGAGTTGCAGACGATCTCTGGGTTCCGGTATTCATATATGCATTGTTGTCATAGCAGAAATAGGTAAGATCATGTCCTCTTTCAAGTGCACCGGAAAGTGACTGGAAGCCTATATCATAGGTACCTCCGTCTCCGCCGATGACAAGAACCTTGTAATTCCGGTCAGCAGGAATCTTACCCTTTCTCTTCATAACCTCTACGGCAGCGCATACTCCCGATGCCGTGGATGAAGCATTTTCAAATGCGGTGTGGATGTATGAATCATTCCATGCAGTATAAGGATACTGGAAGGATGAAACCTCAAGGCAGCCTGTTGCATTGCAGATAACAGCCTTGTCCTGCTCATCAACCGCTCTCATCATTGCCCTGCAGACAATGCCCGCTCCGCATCCCGCACAGAGTCTGTGACCGGAATTGAAGCGCTCTTCTTTATTCATTTCCTCTTTAAGATTATATGCCATTTTGATCACCTCTCACGCTGACCCATGTGGGTGTAGATGTCGCCAGTCTCTCCGGTCTCTGCGATCTTGGCGAGTCTGTCATAAACGCTCTTTGCGGCTTCGACGGTAAAGTCTCTTCCACCGAGTCCGAAGACAATATCCACCATAAGAGGTCTCTTTTTCATATTAAAGCATGCACCTGCGGTCTCTGCATAAAGAGGTCCGCCGCATGCGGAAAATCCTTCGCTCTTGTCCATGACCGCAACGGCCTTGCAGTTCTCTATAGCCTTGGCGATCTCTTCTCCGGGGAAGGGTCTGAACACTCTCACCTTGACAAGTCCGGCCTTGATGCCTTCCCTGCGGAGCTCATCGATGGCTGCCTTGGCGGTACCTGCGGAGGATCCCATGATGACCATGGCAAGCTCTGCATCTTCCATCTTATACTCCTCGATCAGACCATATTTTCTTCCGAAGGTCTTCTCAAAATCAGCTGCCACGTCAAGGATGACCTTTTTGGCATTCATCATGGCATGAGCCTGGGCAACACGTGCTTCCATATAATATGCGGAAATACCGTAAGGGCCCACGGCAAGAGGGTTCTCTGCCTTGAGAAGATAATTCTCGGGATGATATTCACCGACGAATTTCTTAACGGCCTCGTCCTCTTCAAGTTCGATATTCTCGATGGCGTGGGAGGTGATGAATCCGTCCTCGCATACCATAAGGGGAAGCCTTACATCGGGATGCTCTGCGATACGGTGAGCCATAAGATAGTTATCATATACTTCCTGATTGTTCTCTCCGTAGATCTGTATAAATCCGGAATCGCGCTCTGCCATGGAATCGGAATAGTCATGATTGATATTGATGGGGCCGGTAAGTGCACGGCAGGCAACGGCGAGCACCACCGGAAGCCTTGAGGATGCAGCCACATAGAGGACTTCATTCATAAATGAAAGTCCGGCACTTGATGTTGCCGTGACAGCCCTGCAGCCTGCAGCCTCTGCGCCCAGGCATGCGGAAAGGGATGAATGTTCACTTTCCACGCAGATGAATTCCGTATCCACCTTGCCGTCGGCAACATACTGGGCAAAATACTGCGGGATCTCAGTGGAAGGTGTTATGGGAAACATCGCAAATACATCGGGATTGATCTGTCTCATAGCCGTAGCGATGGCTTCGTTACCCGAAAGTCTCTCTCTGATACTCATCAGTTCTCCTCCTTCCAGCGGATTGCCTGGAAAGGACAGGCCTTTATGCATATTCCGCAGCCCTTGCAGTGTTCGTAATCAAATTCGTCTCTTTTTCCGTCCTTAACAGGGATCGAGGCATCGGGACAGAAGGGTGCGCACAACAGGCACTGCTTGCACTTTTCCTTTATCCACTCCGGAGTCCTTGATCTCCATTCACCGGTCTTTGTAAGTCTGCTTGTTCCGGGCTCATAGATCTCACACCCGACAGTCAGATCCTGCCAGGCGATATGTTCATTTATCTCTTCTGCTTTTAATCCCATTTTAGCCCCTCACTTCCTTCATCGCTGCTCTCAGACACTGCAGATTACCTTCCACAAGCTGAGGCTTCTTGGCGAATTTATGTCTGTATGAACTCTCCATATCCTTGAGGAACTGTTCCTTGTCAACACATCCGCTCACCTCAACGACTGCTGCAAGCATGGGGGTGTTGGGGAAATATTTTCCGAGATAGGCTATGGATATGGCTCTTGCATCAATGGTGCACACTCTTCCCTTATATCCGTTAAGAAGAGGTCTGAACTCTTCGGGGCTCTTGGAAGAATTGATAATGACCGCGCCGTTCTCACTGAGTCCTGCAGTCACATCGACGCTCTCGAGGAGTGTCTCGTCAACTACCGCAACATAATCGGGATCATAGATATTGGAGTGCACTGAGCATCTCTCATCCGAGATCCTGTTATAAGCGGTGATGGGAGCTCCGGATCTTTCGGGACCGTACTCCGGGAAGGACTGGACGTATTTTCCTGACATGAAGGCTGCGTCAGCAAGGAGCTGGCTTGCAGTCTTGGCACCCTGTCCGCCTCTTCCGTGCCATCTGATTTCAATCATGTTATCCATAGCATCTTAACCTTTCTAAAACCTTACATATATATGTAAAAACATAATCTGTTGAATTATAGCATAAAACCTCCCTTTGTGTGCAATAAGTAAACATATTAATAAAAAGCGGCCTGAACGCACATAACACCTTATCAGAAGGCATCTGTGCACTCAGGCCGGCATTTACCGGACATATTTAACCATGACAGTCCATAAAAGGAAAGATCCCGCTTTTCCGGTCACTGACCGGAGGGCGGAGTTACCGATGCGGCATATTCGGAATAGCTCTTGCCGGTATATTTCTTAAAGCACCGTCCGAAATAATTGGGGTCGGGTATGCCAACCTTGGCGGAGATGCTGAACATCTTCATGTCAGGGCCTGCAAGACGCATGGCATTTTCCATCCTGCATTCAGTCAGATACTGGGCAAAGCCTTTTCCTGTCTCGGACTTGAACTTACGGCTCAGATAGGATGAACTGAAGCCAAAAGCCTGCGCGACGGATGTCAGGTTAAGAGTCGAGTCGGTATAATTCTCCTGAATATACTTCATTACCGCTTCCGCCATGCTGTGCTGCTGTTCCGAGCCGCCTTCAGCCTCTTCCCATGAGACAGGCCCAACTTCATCGAGACGTGCCTTGGCTTTTTTAAGCACCTCCATCACCTCGGATCTGACCATGGGCTTGAGCATGTATTCAAAAATATGCAGGCTTACACATCTTCTCGCATATTCGAACTTATCATGTGCCGTCATGATGACTATTATAAGATCCGGATATCTTTGGGATGCCAGCTCGGCAAATTCGATCCCGTTCATGAAGGGCATTGAGATATCCACGAACGCCAGATCCGGACGTATCTCGTCTATTGTGTTGATAGCCTCTATCCCGCTGGCCGCTTCTCCGACGACCTGCATGTTCACGCTCTCCCAATCGATGGAATTGTGCATGAGCTTGCGTGCTGAAGCCTCATCATCTATGATCATAACCTTATACATCAGGTTTTTCCTCCCGTACCAGCGCTCCCTTTATGGCCGGTATTATCAGTTCAATACAGGTATACTCCCCTTCCTCCGATGTGATCCTGAACACATCATCCCTATGAGAATAGTACCTTATCCTTTCAATGGTCCCCCACAGTCCGAAGCTTCCCTCATCACCGGATCCATTCTTTTTGCCGGACATGAGCTTATCTATATATTCACTGCTCATGCCAACACCGGTATCGGTTACATAAATATGCAGATCATCACCCTCGACAGCAGCTTTGATCCTTATCACTCCGGGTTCTCCCTTCGGTCTTATGCCGTGGTATATGCAGTTTTCAACAAGAGGCTGAAGAGTGAGCTTGGGGACGATACAATCGGCTGCTTCCGCCGCTATGTCATATTCGTCGATCAGTATATCACCGTAGCGGAGTTTTTGCAGTGACAGATAATCCTTTACTATGGTAACTTCCTTCTCAAGCGGTATCTCCCTGTCTCCCTTGCTCAGGAAGTTGCGGTAGAATCTTCCCATGGTCTCAAGTGCGGAACTGACATCTTCGGAATCGTTCTCGAGGGCAAGTGCAGATATTGTACCGATGGTGTTATACAGGAAATGGGGCTTGATCTGTTCCTGAAGGACTCTCATCTCCGCTCTCTGTACGGATTGTTCCTTGGATATCAGCTCCTGGATAAGTTCGTTGATCCTGGTTACCGTAGAATTGTAGGAATCCTTGAGGATGCGCAGCTCGTTGCCGGGCATATCCAGATCTATGGGCCTCAGCTCTTCCTTGTCACCGCTGTCCTCGATCTCCCTGGCCAGCCTGTTTATGGGATCTGTGATGTTATGGGATACAAATCTTACCACGATGATGGTTATAAAGACTGTCACAGCCATAAGAAAGATAAGGATCCCGGTGGTCCTTCCCGGTATGGAGATATTGCCGAGCGAGATGAGACTCATGACCACAACGGGTTCGTCTCCGACTCTTGAAGCGGAAACAAGAACTCTGTTCCCCTGATACTCAGTGGTGATATGCGTAACACCGTGATAAGCCATGGAACGTTCGTAAAAATCCGCAATATCCATGTTGCCGGATATATATGTCCCGTCAACGCCCACCACGCACACATCATTCTCGGAAAATGAAGACACCGTCTGATCTATGACACTTCCCGAGATCAGCATCATAAGATAGCCGGTGAGCTTCTGTGAATTAAGATCATAAACGGCACGCTCAATGGAGATAAAGGGAGTTCCGTTTATCCTCCTGAGCGCGCCGCTTCCATTTACGTATTCTCTTGATCTTCCTCTGAGGGAAAGAACCTCTGAGGGCCAGTTCTCCTCAGAATAGGTCACACCGTCCAGGGTAAAAACACTGCCCTTGGTGCAGGTATATCTGCCATCCCTTCTGAACACATATACGGCCTCTACACCGTTTGTGACATTGAGGATAGCCTGTATGCTGTATTTAGCATCGTTGGTAAGCCCGGGGATATCACTGTCATTATCCGCACGTAAGAATACAGCAAGATCCGGCTCCATCATAATGAGCCTGGACAGTTCCAGGTAGCTCTCGATCGAAGCTGAAATGCTTCCGGATAATCCGGTGAGCTTGAGCTCCGCTTCTCTGACCGCAGAATCCATTTCCTCTTTCCTGACCATAAGGAAAGTGGATACAAGGAAAGCTATGGTCATTACAGTGACAACGCTGACAAGCATCAGACGCAGCCTGCCTGTTAGAGAGCCTCTTCGCATCGGACAGATACCGCCTTTTAACCCTTGACGGCACCTACAACGAAGCTTTCCTGAATCCTCTTACTCATAAAGATGTAAACGATCAGCATGGGGAATGTAGCGATAACGAGCGCAGCACCTATGGGGCCCCACTCGGTAGTATACTGTCCCGACAACTGCTGTACACCGACAGGGAGAGTTCTGTACTTACCGTCACTATTGAATATATTTGCAAACATCAACTCGTTCCAGCACTGAAGGAAGGAATAGATACTGATTGTTGCGGTAGCGGGCTTCATGAGAGGAAGAATGACAACTCCGAAAGTCTTCCATGCACCGCATCCGTCTATCCTTGCAGCCTCATCGAGTTCCTTGGGAATCTCGACCATGAATCCGGTACAGATCAGTATTCCCATGGCAAGCGAAAATGCCGCATAAGGGAAGATCAGCGCGAAATAGGTATTGGTAAGACCCATGTTCTTCAGTGTTACGTATACGGGCACGATCGAAGCATGGATGGGGATAGTAAGTCCCAGCATAAAGAACGCATTGACCTGTGAGCTCCACTTCCATGAGAGACGGGTGATCGCATATGTCGCCATCATCGAAGCGATGATGACCAGTGCTATGGCACTTACCGATACAATAACCGAGTTGAGAAAGTACAGGGGCATGTTACCGGTGTGCCATGCCGATACGTAGTTGTTCCATCTCCACTCCCAGGGAAGTCCGATAAGGTTCTTACCGAAGATCTCCTCATTGGATTTAAGGGAGAAGGTGAACATCCAGTACACGGGGAACAGGTTGATCAACGCCCACAGGGATAATATAACATAAATAACAACTTTTCTTACACCGAATTTTTCTACGGCGTGCTCTCTTCTACTAACTTCACTTTCCATAGATATTTCTCTCCTTAAATGCCTGGGAAATCAGTACCGCAAAAGCAAAGCACAGAATGATCATTATAACAGCTATTGCAGAACCCATTCCGTAACGGTTTCTTGCGATCAGCATCTCGAACAGTCTCAATGAAGGAACCTCGGTTGAATGCTTGGGACCGCCGTTGGGTGTAAGGACGTAGATAAGGTCATAGGACTTGAGGGAACCGGTAACAGCGAATATAACGCTGACCTTGAGAATGGGCTTGATAGAGGGGATAACAATGTATCTGTTGACCTGACTCTCGTTAGCTCCGTCAATTCTTGCAGCTTCCCTAATATCAGGAGAGACACCCTTGACTCCCGCATAGAGAAGGAGCATATGATATCCCACATACTGCCACAGGGTGGGGATGAACACGCACATAAGAGCGGTTCTTACATCACCGAGCCAGGGCTTGCACAGATCACCGAATCCCAGCTTCTGAAGTGCAACGGTAAGAAGACCGTAATCGGGATTGTAGATCTTCAGCCACAGCTGACCGATAACTACTGTTGAAATGAGCACGGGCATGAAATAGATAGAAAGGAATGCTCTCTCTCCCTTTATACCTCTTCCGAGGACAAGCGCAAATCCGAGGGAAATGGGAAGCTGTATGAAAACCGACAAAACCGCGAGCAGGCAGGCATTTCCGAGTGCCCTCCAGAATCCTATGGCTTTGCTGGTGAATAATTCTACATAATTGGACAATCCGATGAAGGTCATATCGGACATTCCGTTCCAGTCAAAAAGACTGTAATAGGTGGATTTGATAATAGGTGCAATAAGAATGAAAATAAAGAGCGCCAATCCGGGCAGAAGAAACAGGATTACGTTGATATAGTTTATAACATCTTTCTTTTTCATAAAAAAACCGCCTCCCGGGCGAGTCATAATGCGGTGAAAATATAGTATCTGCGTGCGACCTCCGCTGGCGCGAGGGGGTTATTTGCTAAGGCGAAAAGATCGCACGCAGTATACTTGTGACATTAGGTGATGTCAGATAAGATTATCTGATATCCTTTGCAAGGCCGTCGATGAACTCCTGTCCGTTAACTTCGCAGCCGTAAACCATTGCTACATAGTCAAGATAGGTTCTTGCATCGTCAGCGTTCATAGCGGTATCACCGAAGAGAACATATCCGGTAGCGTTTCCGCAGATCTTTGCAACTTCCTGGGTAAGAGCGTTAACAGAAGAGGTATCTCCGTAAGGAGTCCATGCAGGAAGTCCGCATCCGTCAAGATAGCCATAGTGGCAGATGAGCTTTCCAAGCTCGAAGCAGTACTCAGCAGCAACCTCGGGATGAGCTGAAGATGCAGCAACTGCAAGAGTATCGGAAGGTCCGCCGATGAGCTGGCCAAGCTGTGCCTTGTCAGCGTTGATAACAGGGAACTCAGCAACCTTTACCTTGGGGAAGAATGCTTCGTTAGCTGCGAAGTCAGCGCAGTTCCAGGTTCCGTTCATGTAGAAAGCATACTTGCCATCCATGAAGTTAGCCTTTACTTCGTCGTTTCCAAGAGCGATTCCGTTGGGATCGAAGTAGCCGTTGTTAACAAGGCTCTGGAAGGTATCAACTGCTGCAGCAACGTCAGCGTTGTTCCAGGTTGACTTTCCAAGGAAGATGTCGTTGAGAGCATCAGCACCAACGCTCTTCTCGATAACTGACTCAAGATACTCGGTAACACACCAGGTCTCTTTTCCTGCACATCCGAAAGGAGTGATGCCTGCAGCCTTAAGAGCGTCGCAGCACTTGATGAACTCATCATAGGTTCCGGGGATCTCGGTGTATCCAACCTGCTTAAGGAGATCCATGTTAGCGAAGAGGCCAACGATGTTCATGGTAAGAGGTACACCATAGTGATGTCCGTTGTAGGTTGAGTTGCCGAGCATAGCCTCAGGAAGCTCACTCTTGTAGTTCTGATAAGCATCGTCAAGGCACCATACTCTTCCTGCATCTACGAAATCCTGAAGGAATGCGCATGACCAGGTGAAGAAGATGTCGGGCATGTCGTTTGCGGAAACAGCAGCCTTGATCTTGGTCTTGTAAGCTTCATTCTCAATTGCTTCCCAGTTAAAGGTTACATTGGGATATGCAGCCTGCATATCAGCGATAGCATTTTCGTAGGACTTACGGTTGGAGTCGCTCTCGGTTGCGATACACCACATGTTAAGGGTGATGTCGCCAACGTTTGCAAGAGTCTCTCCTGCGGTAGCGGAATTAGCGGGAACTCCGCTTGCTCCTGAACCTGAGCCTGATCCTGATCCTGATTCTGAGCCTGAACCGGTATTACCGCCGCAAGCTGCGAGTGACAGAACCATAGCTCCTGTCATGAGAAGTGACAACAGTTTTCTTTTCATAATTTCCTCCTTATTAATGATCAAAGAAAAATGTTTATATCCCGGAAGGTATCTTCCGAAATAATCTTAGATGTGTGCCCGTTCCTATTTCTCGGTTCTCACTACGGGCCAGGGATAATCGACCGTGAGGATATCCCCGTCTATCGAATAGTAAATGTATGTATCGGGATACATATCGTTATATACGAGCTTGACGATACCCTTTTCCTCATCCACAAAATAATAACCGGGTGAGTAGTAATCTTCCCTGAAGGTTCCGTTCTCGGTAAATTCGAAGGAAAGATATCCGTCCACTTCCTGCCAGTAGCCTATGAGGCCATCCGGCTCTCCTTCTCCCTGATACTGATACACTGCCTTCTCATACAGCAGATACTGGTCGTCGCCATTTGGTATGAATCTCATTGAGGTGACATTTCCGTCCTTATCAGTCAGCGTAAGGATGTCATTTTCAAGGGTGTAGGTATACTTTATATC
>JAEEGG010010205.1_pt1 | contig 20810 bp, 19 predicted proteins | sample 9134161 | NCBI WGS metagenome assembly JAEEGG01 (sample SAMN16246543, study PRJNA631951) | gut metagenome | biome: gut microbiome; feature: rumen; material: CR-attached | host: Bos | place: Iran: Karaj | collected 2018-10 | reverse complement strand
GCAGCGCGTGACCGACCGCTTTGCCCACGACGCTTTCTCCCTGTTCGAGCTGGCAAAGTACGGAAAGCCCATCTTAGGAGGGGAGCCATGGGTATTCCCACCGCCTGGCAGGGAGGAATTGGTCTCAGCGGTCCGGGCGCATTACGATTCCATCCGGAAATATGCTGTCGAATCAAATGAAACGCTCTATTCCTGCGGCTGGCTGCTGGACATTGCGCGCTGCATCTATACGTTGAGGTACAACGATATCATCGCCAAAACCAGGGCGGGGCTCTGGGCATTGGAGGAGCATATCTTTCCCGATGAAACGCCGCTGAAGAAAACCATCGAGATACGACAGCAGCCGACTTACTATAAAGCTAGCGCGGAAACCAAGCGGTGGCTGAAGAGTTTGGGTCCTGTCGTTCAGCGGTATGCGGACGTACTGGAACAGGAATTGCTGATGCATTGAGGATAGGAAAATGAGCATCACACTTATCGAAAACAACAAGAGCCTGGAATTGGACGTCCTGGGCTATGAGTTCCCCGACGCCGAGGATGATTATTTCGACGCCAACTGGCTGAACGTGGGCATTCGCTACGACGACGGGCAGCTCTCCTTCCGCCAGGTGGACAGCTGCCTGCTGGCCTTCGAGCTGGCGGAGCTGACGGAGACCGTCGACGCCATCCTGGAAGGCCGGGAATCGGGGACGATCACCGATCTCACGGAGCCCTACCTCGCCCTCGCCGTGACCCGGACAGAGGAAACATACGCGGTGCAGGCGCGCTTCGTCTACGACACCGGTTCCCCCTGGAAGGAGATCTGCGTCTGTCAGAAGATGGACCGTCGGGGGCTGGCGGAGCTGAACGACGGTCTGAAAGCGATGTACGCCCGTTTCCCCCGGCGGGATGGGAAGGGCTGAATCGGCCTTCCTTTCTGAGGCAACGTCATAAACTTAAAGATTATCGTATCTTTCCTCGTAAAAACACTTCGTCCTTCGTAATCCCCTGGGGAATCCAATGGGGGCTCCGCCCCCATTGGATTCCCCACTTTTGGACGGGGGACGGGGGTTTTCCGCTGCGGCGGGCCGGGGGTCCTCCCCCTTCGTCCCGCAGGGCGGAGCCTTCCACAATACCCGTTTCCCCTTTGACAAGGGGAGGCGGGTGTGCTATTTTGGGGACAGACAGAATAACAAAACAGGAGGCATATCATGGACGTTATCAAGATCGTCACGCCCGAAGCCAAGCCCGGCGAATTCGCCCTGCCCACCATGGACGTGAGCGCCGTGAAGCGCAAATTCCTGGACATCCCCTACGTTCCCGGCGGCGGCAACCCCCAGTCCCTGGATATCTATCTCCCCGACGAGGGGGACGGCCCCTTCCCTACCATCATCTTCATCCACGGCGGCGCCTTCTGGGGCGGCGACAAGCGGGACACCCAGAACATCTACCTGATGAACGGCATCCGCCGGGGCTACGCGGTGGTGAACATGAACCACCGCCTCTCCCAGGAGGCGAAATTCCCCCTGCCGGTCTACGACGTGAAGGCGGGCGTCCGCTTCCTGCGCTCTAACGCCGCGAAATACTGCCTGGACCCGGACCGCTTCGCCGTGGGGGGCAACTCCGCCGGGGCCTACTTCGCCGCCCTGCTGGGCGCCAGCGCCGACGTGGCCGCCCTGGAGGACTACAGCATGGGCAATCCCGGCGTCAGTTCCGCCGTGCAGGCGGCCATCGGCCTATTCGGCGTGTATGACCTCGTGATGCAGAGCGAGTTCACCGAGAACAGCCCCGCCACGGGCGGCTTCAAGATGCCCAACTTCGCCGACCAGTTCGTCGGCGTGGTCTGCCGGGAGCATCCGGAGCTCATGGCCCTCACCTGGCCCGGCAGCTATGTCACCAAGGACTGCGCCCCCACCCTCATCCAGGGGGGCACCGCCGACGAGATCGTTCCCTATGAGGCTTCCCCCGCCCTGGTGGACAAGATCAACGCCGTCTGCGGCGAGGGGCGGGCCATCCTCCAGGCCCTGGAGGGAAGGACCCACGGCCACCCGGACTATGCGACCCCGGAAAATGAGGAGAAGCTTTTCGCCTTCCTGGACAGTGTACTCAAGAAATAACGCATCCCTTTTTCTCCCCGCGGCGTTGCCGCGGGGAGATTTTTCTTTCCCGTCATTCCGGGACATGGTATAATGAAATAGAAAAACACAACCACATCACCGAGGAGGGATACCCTATGCGCGATCTTGCTTACCGCCGGGCGGTCATCCATTCCGCAGCGGCGGACCGGGACCACTGCGGCCATCTGGTCACCTCCGGGGACCCGGAGGCTTACTGGCTGAGCGGCGATTCCGGCCGGGAATGGCTGCTGTTCGACCTGGGCGGACCCTGCACGGTGCAGATGATCCGCATCACCTGGCGGCGCTGCCCCGGCGCACTGGAAATCCAGCTCCCCGTGGGGGAGCGGTGGTTCACCCATCGCACCCTCCGTCCCCAGGAGGGTGAGCAGATCATCCTGCCGGGTCAGCTGCGCACGGACAGGCTGCGCCTATACTTCCGCACGGCCCCCGGGGAACGCTGCGAGATCGGCAAGGTGGAGCTGCTGGGGGACGGCGAGACCCCGCCCCTGCCGGAAAGCCCCTGGCGCATCGCCCGGGCGGCGGAGGTCCGGGAGGAGGGGGAAGCCCTCTCTCAGGACTATGACGATTCCGCCTGGCTGCCCGCCCAGGTGCCGGGGACGGCCCTGGTGAGCTGGCAGCGGGCCGGAGCCGTGCCGGAGCTGGACAGCGCCGACGGCCAGTTCCAGATCTCCCACGGCTGGTTCCAGACGGATTTCTGGTACCGCCGGGTCTTCGACGCGCCGGAGGGAGAGGGCCGGACCTGGCTGACCCTGCATCAGGCGAACTGGAAAGCGGAGGTCTGGCTCAACGGCAGCTGTCTGGGCAAGATGGAAGGGGCCTTCCTGCGGGGCAAGTGGGACGTGACGGACTTGCTGAAGCCCCGGGGGAACTGCCTGGCCATCCGGGTGCTGACCAACGCCACCCCCGGTCCCGTCAAGGTCCACACACGGGAGACCGCGGGGCCCAACGGCGGACCCCTGGGAGCGGACAACCCCACCATCCACGCCGCCGCGGGCTGGGACTGGATGCCCACGGTGCCGGGGCGGAACGTGGGCCTCATCGGCCCGGTGGAGCTGACGCGCAGCCGGGGAAGGCTGCTGGCGGAGGACCCCTGGGTGAAGACGGAGCTGGCGGAGGACCACAGCGAAGCTCGCCTCACCGTCTCCGCCGTGCTGCGCAACACCGGGGAAACGCCCCTCCGCGCCCGCTTCCGCGGGACTGTCATGCCGGGCGGCCTGCCCTTTGAAAGCGAGGAGACGGACCTTGCGCCGGGGGAAAGCCGGGAAGTCTGCGCTTCCCTCGCCGTCCCGCAGCCCCGCCTCTGGTGGCCCAACACCTACGGAGAGCCTTATCTTTACACCTGCGCCCTGACCGCCCTCGCCGGCGGCGAGGAGAGCGACGGGCAGGAATTCCCCTTCGGCATCCGGGAGCTGCGCTGGGACATGGAATGGCCCTTCACCTTATCCTGCAACGGCGTGCCTATCCTGTGCCGGGGCGGCAACTGGGGCATGGACGACGCCCTGCTGCGCTGCACCCCGGAGGATTACGACGTCCGCGTCCGCTTCCACCGGGACCTCAACTTCACCATGATCCGCAACTGGGTGGGTATGGTGGGCCGGGAGGAATTCTACGACGCCTGCGACAGATACGGCATCCTTATCTGGGACGACTTCTGGCTGGCTAACCCCGTGGACGGGCCGGACCCTGCGGACGAAGAAATGTTCCTGGCAAATGCGGAGGACAAGCTGCGCCGGGTGCGAAAGCACCCCTCCACGGCCCTTTACTGCGCGAGAAACGAGGGCTATGCCCCCGAGAGCATCGACAAGGGTCTGCGGGCGCTCTGCGCCAAATGGGACGGGACGCGGCCCTATCTCCCCCACAGCGCCCTCAGCCCCGTCAGCGGCTTCGGCCCCTACCACAGCGCCGGGCCGGAATACTACTTCGGCCACACCTACCACACCCTCCACTCCGAGCGGGGCATGATGAACATCCCCTCCCTGGAGACCATGGAGGCCATGCTGGGGAAGGACCACCGCTGGCCCATCGACGAGGTCTGGGCCCTCCACGACTTCTGCCGGGGCGGAGCCATGCGCTCCGATGAATTCGAGGCCCAGCTGCGGGCAAGCTACGGGGATTACGACAGCCTGGAGGAATTCACCCGCCTGAGCCAGCTCCTCTGCTATTCCAACCACAAGGCCATGTTCGAGGCGGTCTTCGCCGGGGAGAGCCGGGGCCTCCTCATGTGGATGAGCAACCCCGCCTGGCCCAGCACGGTATGGCAGACCTACGACGCTTATTACGATATCAACGGGGGTTTCCAGGGCTGCAGGGACGGCTGCCGCAGCGTGAACGCCGTTTACGACGTGCTGCGGGAGGAGCTCTGCCTGGTAAACGCCACGGCCCGGGACCGGCAGCTTACCTTGCGCATGGAGCTTTTTGACCTCTCCGGCAGTCTGCTGCGGCAGGAGGAGCGGACCTTCGACGCCCCCGCCGGCTCCGCCCGCTACGTCATGGAAGCCCCCAGGTGGATGAACGAAGTGCAGCTCATGCGCCTGACGGTGCTGGAGGAGGGGCAGGAGCCCGTGGAAAACAACTATTGGCTCAACGGCTGGGACCACACGGACTACCGGGGCCTGCGCAGCCTGCCCCAGGTGCGGCTGGAGGGGCATCTCACCAAGGGCGAGGGCTGCTTCCTGGCCCGCATCCGCAATCCCGGCGGCGTCCCCGCCCTCATGACGGAGGTCCGCCTCAAGGACCCGAAGACGAAAAAGACCCTTCTGCCCGTTTTCTCCGACCGGAACTTCCTCCTGCTGCTGCCGGGAGAGGAGCGGACGGTGCGCCTGGAGACGGCGGCGGCGGAGGCCTGCCTCTGGCTCCGGGGCTTCAATGTGAAGGAGGTCATCCTGTGAAACGAAGCGAAATAAACGCTGCCCTCCGGGAGATGGAGGCCTTCTGCGCCCTCCGGGGATTCCCCCTGCCTCCCTTCTGCGCCTTCACGCCGGAGGCTTGGGCAGAGCTGGGCCACGAATACGACGAAGTGCGCGACTGCGGCCTGGGCTGGGACATCACCGACTACGGCCGGGGGGACTTTGCCCATTTCGGCTTCTCCCTCATCACCCTGCGCAACGGCAGCCGGGCTATGCCGGAGAAATACCCCCAGGTGTATGCGGAAAAGCTGCTGTACCTCCGGGAGGGGCAGTATGCCCCCAACCATTTCCACTGGCAGAAAAGCGAGGACATCATCAACCGGGGGGGCGGCACGGTGCTGATCCGCCTCTACCGTTCCCGGAGCGACGAGCGCATCGACGACCGTTCCGACGTGGAGGTGATCTCCGACGGGCGGAGGACCTCCGTGCCCGCCGGGACCCAGGTGGCGCTGCAGCCGGGGCAGAGCATCCATATCTACCCCCGGCTCTATCACGATTTCTCCCTCCTGCCGGGCACGGGACCCGTGCTCCTGGGGGAAGTGAGCCAGGTGAACGACGACAAAAACGACAACCGCTTCCAGCCTCCCGTGGGCCGCTTCCCCGCCATCGAGGAGGACGAAGCTCCCTACCGCCTGCTGTGCACGGAATATCCCCCGGCCCCCGAAGAATCCGATTGACAATCCCGTGGGCTGTGATAGAATAAAATCAACAAAACAAAACATTAAATGGAGGTCAAAAAGCATGTTTTTCACCAAATTCGATCCCTTGACCCCGGAATACGTGGAGGAAAACGCCAAGGCCGTCGGACGCGCCGCCGGGGAAAGCTGCCCCTGCCTGAAGGGCATGAAGTTCGCCGTGAAGCTGGAGGGTGAATTCGCCCCCAAGAAGCTCAGCTATGAGATCACGGACAAGAAGGAACTGGTGGTGAACGAGAACGGCAAGAAGTACACCGCGCCCTATGCCGCCATCTCCCAGGGTCCCATCACCCTGCTGACCCACCTGATCCCCGGCACCAGCCGCGGCTGGCACCTGGTGATCGACCGCCGGACCTGGGCCTGCACCGCCTTTGAAACCTGGTTCGGCATCTCCGTGCCCGTGGGGGGCGACATGTTCGGCCAGCGGAAGCCCACCCACTACCGGGATATCCCCCGGGAGATCCAGCGGGAGTATTACTTCGGCTGGCTGGACAAGGGGGACAACGAAAAGCCCGAAAAGCTCATGACCACCACCAACCGCATCGAGGGCCGGGGCCTGCACTGGAAGTTCGACAGCGGTTATGAGATCCTGACCTTCAACCCCAGCGTCTGCTGCACCACCTTCACGGAGCTGGGCAAGGAAATGGGCGGCATCACCATGACCAACCCCGCCGACTATATCCGCATCGACGACGAGAACTATGTCTACGCCCGCTGGGAGGTGGAATTCTCCGGCAAGATGTGGATCGAAGTGATGAACTTCTTCGACTTCACCGCCGCCGGCGTGGAATTCGGCTTCGAGGAGGACAACAGTCTGACCTATAAGCTGCACCGGGCGGAGCTGGAGCTCACCGGCGACGCGGCCCACCTGGAGAAGATCACCTCCTTCGGCGACAAGGAGCGCCCCATGGCCGCTTCCTTCAAGGCGAAGGGCGGCCGCTACTCCTATCGCCCCGCCGACATGGACATCCCCATGACGCGGGAGGAAGCCCTGGCGCACGCCAAGGAGAAGCAGTTCATCTTCGGCGGCGGCCAGAACATCATGGCCTCCGGCAACAATATGGCCCAGTGCTTCGCCCTGGTGGGCAAGAAGTTCAAGGTCTGGAACGACAATGAAAAATACGCCCAGGCCCCCTGGAGCGGGGACAAGGGCAAGGCCTGGGAGTATCAGGTCGTGGACGGCACCACCCTCAAGTGGCGGCACGGCAGCCGCAACTGGAAGGAGGAGAAGTACCTCTGCTTCGAGCCGGACAAGGAGCTGTATTTCTTCGCCCACATGCTCACCGGCGACCCCGACTATTCCATGGTGGCCCAGATCGTGGACTTCAAGACCGGCCTCAGCACCACCATCAAGACCGGCATCGGCAACTGGCACAGCGAGTGGGAGGCGGGCGCCAACGTGCTGTTCGGCACCGTGGAGGCGCCGGGTGTGAGCGCCGCGCCCTTCGCCCGGCGGCATCACTTCACCGACGAGCTGGTGGGTCAGTGCTTCGCCTGGGCCTACAGCGATACCATGAGCTCCATCCACGTCTATTCCTCCCCCGAGAGCTATTCCTGGACCATCTTCTCCGGGGACAACTCCGGCGGCGCCACCTGGTCCAGCCCCTGCTTCTATATCAAGCTGCGGCCTGACGTCTACCTGTTCCAGTGGGTGGAGGAAAACTGCAACGGCAGCCAGGGCCTGGTGTGCATCAACCGCAAGATCCAGCACGACGGCGGCTTCTTCTACGGCGTCAGCCACAACGGCCTGAATTTGAACATCACCGGCGCTTTCATGCGGGAGCTGGGCAAATTCCGCATCAAGAAGTATTTCGACCACACGCCCGAATAAAGCCTCGCGTTTCCGAGAAGGCCCCCCGCAGATCCCGGCGAGGATCTGCGGGGGACGCAGGACGGGCCCGCTGCTTTTTTGCAGCGGGCCCGGTGATATATCCTGCGCCAAGCTGGCGCAGGATCATTCGGGGCCTGAGGTTCAATGTTAAGGCAATACCGCACAATTCTCGGCACGCATCTTGCTTGCATAATGTTCCGTCATATTGCCCGAAAATCTTGGCCAATACAGTAAGTATTCCCCGCGATTTTCAGACAATCTGACGAAAATTCTGACTGCGCAATCTGCGCACCAGAATTATGCGGTATTGCCTTAACCTCAGGCCCCGAAACACGCAATCGAGAAGTAACTTATCAGCCCAGCTTCCAGTCCTCGCCCTGCTCCAGGCCCCACAGCTCGAACAGCTTGTTGTAGAAGGGCGGGCGGGGGAAGTCCAGCTCGCAGTCCAGCATGGCGTCGCTGAAGCCGCCGAAGGGGGAGCCCAGATTCAGACTGTCGAAGAACTCCTCCAGCCGCTTGCCGGGCACGGTGAGGATCACGTCCTCGTCCCTCGTCCTCGCCCGCTCCCGCTCGCCGGGATCGGGGAGGGTCAGGCGGTATTCGTTTTCCAGGAAGGAGGGCACGGTGCAGTAGACGCAGCTGTCGATGCCGTCGAAGATGCTGCGGACATAGTCGCCGGTGACGCCCTTGATGGAGCGGACCATGGAGTTGACCTTGGCGGGCTCGGCGTAGATCATCACCACGTCGGGCTGGAAGGCGGCCTTCTTCAGGGGGGCGATCACCACCGCCTCATACTTGTGCAGGGGCAGGCGGGGGAAGTGGGCGAAGAATGTTTCGGCCTTGGCCTTGTCCCGGATGCCCAGGTATTTCACCACCTCGTCGAACTGCTCCTGACCGGGGACGCACTCCACGTTGCCGAAGCCGATGAGGGGGTTCCAGCACCAGTGGTCCGCCGTGGTGAGGCCGATGGTCATGCCCTTCATGCGGGCATAGGAAAAGGCCTGGCAGAGGGCCATGTGCTTCTTCATGTCCCGCAGGGGGAAGGTGGTGCCCTGGGGAGCGTCCGCCGCCTTCTCCAGGAATTTGACGCCGATGGGCATGCTGCGCAGCTTGTAGGCTTCCTCGAACTGTCTGGCTTTCTCGTTGATCGTTGCGATCTCCATTTTACCTATCCTCCACTATCTCAAATTATGATCGTTTATTCCAGCCCCATGGATTCCAGGGGGATGCCGTATTTGTCCTTCAGGGCCTGCATGGCTTCCCTGTCCCCCAGGCGGGCGGGATCATAGGCGCGCACGGATGCATAGTCCTGCAGGAACGCGAACCATTTCGTCTGGCCGCCCATGTCATAGACCTCCGCGTCCTCCAGGGCGGTGAGGGAGAAGGGGGCCAGCTTGGGCACGTTCACCAGGCAGGCTTTTCCCGCAATGTAGTCTTCGCCGAAGACGGTGAGCTTCACTCTGCCGCTGCGGACATAATACTGCTCCCGGGTGGGATGGTATCCCCAGCGGAAGGAGAAGCCGGCCTTCATTTCCGCCAGCACGCACTCCGTCACGCCCCCGTTTTCCCAGCGGGGAACGAGGACCTTGGCGGTCATGCCGTCGAAGGCGTAGGAAGCCAGGGGCCGGGCGGGATTGCGCACCGCCCCCATCTCCTCCGGGGGCACGTCCCGGTAGACCGGCTGCTCGCATTTGAGATAGTCCCGGGCGCCCCGGGCCTTCTGGTAAGCCGGATCGTCCGCCGCGCCGGGGATGCGCTGGGTGACGGCGGTGGACTGCCAGCCGTCGTCGAAGGAATCCAGGTCGTGGAAGAAGCCCCGCCACTTCACATCCTCGATGGAGGCCATGGCGTGCATCTGCCCCGGCTGCAGGTGGACGATGTCGCCGGTTCTGACGACGGTGCGCTTCCCGTCGGCGTAAAGGTACATGCTGCCGCTGTCCACGAAAAAGGTCTCGTAGCCCTGGCTGTGGAGGTGGGCCATCCTGCTGGCCTCCTCCGGGGTGACGCCCGTGGGCATTTTGCACATGACCGTATCCGTCACATTAAACAGGCGGTGGGGGCCCTCGCCGTCCATGACGGGGCTCATCTCCTCCTCCCGCTCGCCGTTTGCGTGGTAGCGGATCAGGGTGGGGATGCCGCTGCCCTCGTGGTCGTCCAGGTCGATGACATAGGGGATGGTGATGGGGATGTTTTCCATGCTTCTGCTCCTTTCCGCGCGCGAGGGACCCCAAAGGGGACGTGCGCGCTTCCGCTTTCCGCGCGCGAGGGACCCCAATGGGGACGTGCGCGCTTCCGCTTTCCGCGCCGAAAAACGCGCCGCTGTTCCTTATTTCCAGAATATCACAGAAGGGGTGGGAAAGCAACCGCTTACAGTGGGATGATCTCCGCCTCCGGCGGTCCTCCGCCCACGCGGAGCAGGCCGTAGGAGGGAGGCCAGCCCCGGCCGATGCTGCCGGGATTGAAGAATTCCACCGTCCCCTCCCGGTCATGCAGAGCCCGGTGGGTGTGGCCGAAAAGCGCCAGGGACGCGCCCGCCTCCATTGCGGTGAAATACAGCCGCTCCAGGTCCTCCTTCACCCCCTGGCGGTGGCCGTGGACCAGCAGCATGGTCACGCCCCCCAGGGTCAGGCGCAGGCTTTCCGGGCTGCCGGGGGCGTCGCAGTTGCCCCGCACGCCCTGCATGGGGATCTCGGGGAAGCGCTGGTGCAGTTTCACCATATCGGAGAAGTGGTCGCCCAGGTGGAGGACCTGATCGGGCCGCCAGCGGGCCGTGATCTCCGCCATGGTTTCCACGTCCCCGTGGGAATCGGAAAAGACCAGGATATTCATATCGAGGGACCTCTCTCATATACTCAGAATAGAATGCATTGAAAGACGCGCCGGAGGGAGGTGCTGAGGATGCGCAAGGAAGAAGAACAGGCCGCCGCGCTGCTTTCCTCCGGGAAGCTGGACGGCGCGCAGCTGAAAAAGCTGACGGAGAGCGCCGACGGGAGAAGGGTGCGTTCCCTGCTGGATGAAAAGGCGCTGTCGGAGGCCGTGCAGAAGGGGGACGCCGCTGCCCTGCAGGGAGCGCTGCAGACTCTGCTGGCGACCCCGGAGGGCCGCAGGCTCTTCGCGCAGCTGGGCGGCATGATGGGGAAGCGCTGATGGACGGCCTGGAGGAAAAGCTGGGGGCGTTCCTCAGCGACCCCGCGGCCATGGAAAGGCTGCGGCAGCTGGCAGGGGCCCTTTCCGGCAGCATGCCGGACCCGGGCGGACCGGCCGGGCCTGCCGGGCCGGGGGCGGAAGCCTCCGGCCCCTTCGCCGCGCCGGAGGGGAAGCTGACCGAGCTGCTGGGGAAGGTGATGGCCTCCTACGGCGCTCCCTCGGAGGCGGCGCGGCTGGTGGCGGCCCTGCGCCCCTTCCTGCAGCCGGAGCGCGCCCAGCGCCTGGAGAAGGCGCTGCGGGTGGCCCAATTCGTCCGCGCGGCCCGCAGCGTGCTGCCGGAGCTGCTGCCCGAGGGCGGTCAGCGGTGAGGGCGGAACAGTATGTATAACCGCTTTCTGCAGGCCCGCGCCGCGCCGGAGGAGGGCGGCGCGCCCTTTTCCCCGCCGCCGAAGCCCGCCGGACTGCTTTCGGGCCTTCCGGGCAGGCTGGAGACGGGGGACCTGATCCTGTTCCTGATCCTCCTGCTGGTCTGGCTGGAAAAAGAGGACGAAGAGATTTTGATCCTTCTCTCCGCCCTGATCGTTATGAGCTTGTAGATTCCTCGCCGGGGAGGAGGAACATCCCGTCCTCCGGCGCGGACAGGTCCGCCTGCTCGGAGGTCATGCGGTAGACGAGCTTTTCCCCGTCCCGCCGCTCGGCGGCCTCCAGCAGCCCGGTCTCAATGGAGATATAATAGACCATCAGGCAGCCCGTGGGCTGTTCCCGCACGGCGGCCATGATGCGCCAGGTGCCGTAGAGGTTCACATAGCCGGCTTCCTCGATCTGCGACTTGTCCAGGCTCAGCAGGTCCTCGTACCTCGGCAGCATTTGAAGCGCGTCCCCCAGGAGCTCCGCGTCCGCGGGCGCGCGGAAGATTTCCGGCCCGTCCCCGTACCAGATGCAGACCTCGTCGTCCGCCAGGAGGATGTTCTTGTCCTCCTCCCCGCCGGAGGTGATGCGGATGCGCTCCACGCCGTTTTTCTGCCAGACCTGAATCTGCCAGTTGCGGCTTCCGCCCTCCCAGTAGCTGTTGACCAGCATGCGGCGGCTGTAGCTTTCCGGCCGGGCAAGGGTCCGCACCACGGCCTGCACCGTCTCCGGCGTCACCTCCGCCAGGGCGGGTCCGCCCTCCGCTTCCCCGCCCCCGGAGGCCGTGGGCAGGGCGGTGGTCTCCGGCAGGATCACCGGGACCGTGTCCGCATCGAACCAGCCCAGATGCAGGGCCAGGACCGCCGCGGCGGCAATCAGCGCCAGCACGCCCAGATAGGGGAGCAGCCGCCGGACTTTCATTGCTTTTTGTCCTCCTTCGGAGCCTCCCCGGGGGGTTCCTTCGGCGTCTGCGCTTCATGGTGCCGGTGGCTGCCGGCGAAGATGAAGGCGGCGATCGTCCCCACCGCCAGCACCGCCAGCAGGATCACCAGAGCCTTCACTTTCCCGCTGGTGGAGAGCACCACCGCCGCCAGCCCGAAGACGGTGCTGACACAGTAGAGGATGGCGACGGCCTGCTTCTGGCTCAGGCCCATGTCGATGAGCCGGTGGTGAACGTGCCCCCGGTCCGCATGCATGGGGCTCTGCCCGTGGGCGACGCGGCGCACGATGGCGAAGATGGTGTCGAACAGAGGCAGGGCCAGCACCAGGAAGGGCAGCAGGAAGGAGAGGATGGCATAGGTCTTGAACATGCCGATGACGGACATAGTGGCCAGCACATAGCCCAGCAGCAGGGCCCCCGTGTCCCCGGCGAAAATCTTGGCGGGATTCAGGTTGAAGGGGATGAAGCCCAGGCAGGCCCCCGCCAGGGCCGCCATGATGATGGCGACGTTGCCCTCGCTGACCAGCAGGGCGATCACCAGCATGGCAACGCTGCCGATGCCGCTGACCCCCACGGCCAGCCCGTCCAGTCCGTCGATGAGGTTCACGCTGTTGGTCACCAGCACGATCCAGAGGATGGTGATGGGGATGCTGAGCCAGCCCAGGATCAGCCAGCCCTCGGAAAACAGGTTGGGGTTGGTGAAGACCTCGATGCGGATGCCGTGGGCCGCCGCGATGCCGGCTGCGGCCAGCTGCAGCAGCAGCTTGGACCACCATTTCAGGGGCTTGATGTCATCGATGACGCCGGTGATCACGATCACGATGCAGCCCAGCAGCATGCCCTGCACCTGCCTGTCGATCTTGGAAAAGATCAGGGTCGCCAGGAGAAAGCCCAGGAACATCGCCAGGCCCCCCAGGCGGGGGATGGGATGATCGTGCATGCGCCGCCCGTCCTTGGGCACGTCCATGGCGCCCACCTTCTGGGCGAAAATCTTCACCACCGGCGTGGCCGCGAAGCTCATCACCAGAGCGGTCACCAGAGAGGCCAGAGCTGTCAGCAGCAGCCGGTGATCAATGGGTGTCGTCATACCTTACTCCATTTCGCAGCCGCCGCGCAGAACGCACCGGCTGCGTTTCGCGGCGCTCAGCGCTCCACGAAACCTACTTTTTTATAGACCTTCCGCAGGGTCCGGGCGGCCACGGCGGAGGCCCGGTCCGCGCCGTCCCGGTAGACGGAGGCCAGATAGTCCTTGTTCTTCAGCAGGTCCTCGGCCTTCTCCCGGATGGGGCGCAGCAGCTCCACCACGCTCTCGCCCACCTTCGTCTTGAAGTCGCCGTAGCCCTTGCCCTCGAATTCGGCCTCGATGGCCGCGAAGTCCAGGCCCGTGGCGCAGGCATAGATCTGCATCAGGTTGGCCACGCCGGGCTTGGCGGCGGGGTCGTAGCGGACGCAGTTGACCGTGTCGGAGTCGGTCTTGGCCCGCTTGAAGGAGCGGAGGATGTCCTCCGGCTTCTCCATGAGGTAGATGCAGCCGCCGGGGTCCTTGTCGGATTTGCTCATTTTGTTCTCCGGGGAGGTGAGGCTCATGATCCTTGCCCCGGTCTTGGGGATGAAGGGCTCCGGCAGGGTGAACACGTCGCCGTAGACGCCGTTGAAGCGGACGGCGATATCCCGGCAGAGCTCCACATGCTGCTTCTGGTCCTCGCCCACGGGCACCAGGTCCGTCTGGTACAGCAGGATATCCGCCGCCATGAGGGCCGGATAGGTAAAGAGGCCGGCGTTGATGTTCTCCGCGTTCTTGGCGGACTTGTCCTTGAACTGGGTCATGCGGCTGAGCTCGCCGAACATGGTGTAGCAGTCCAGCACCCAGCCCAGCTGGGCATGGGCGGCCACATGGCTCTGGATGAACAGGGTGTTCTTCTGGGGGTCCAGGCCGCAGGCGATGTACTGGGCCAGCTGGCTCAGGGCCCGCCGCCGGAGGTCCGCCGGGTTCTGCCGCACGGTGATGGCATGCTCGTCCACGATGCAGTAGTAGCAGTCATAGGTGTCGCTGAGCTCCACCCAGTTGCGGATGGCGCCCATATAGGAACCCAGGGTCAGTTCGCCGCTGGGCTGGATGCCGCTGAAGATGACTTTTCGTTTCTCGTCCATGGTCCTTTCCTCGTTTCCGCTTTCGGGATTGCGGCGATATTGCCGAATGACAATACCGACCGATTTTAGGAATCATACCACAAAAGCGGGAGAATTACAACAATTTCCGCCAGGGAAAACCCGCAGATTGCGGCGGCGGTCCGGATAGAAGCGATATGGCGGCGAAAAGCGTTCCTTTTCCAGGAATGAAAGCGCGCGCAGCCGGCATACTGATAGTATCACGCAAGGGGAGGCTGTGCGATGCCGGAGGAGCTCATGGAGGAAGCGCTGCCCGCCATCCGGGAGCTGGGGAGCGCGGAGGCGGGGCAGATCCACTGTCTTGCCATCGTGGGGGAGATCGAGGGGCACACGCTGCTGCCCGCTTCGGTGAAGACGACGAAATACGAGCATGTGATGCCCCTGCTGGCGGCGGTGGAGGAGAGTCCGGAGATCCGGGGCCTGCTCCTGCTGGTGAACACCGTGGGGGGCGACGTGGAAGCGGGACTGGGGCTGGCGGAGCTGATCGCGGGGATGAAGACCCCCACCGCTTCCCTGGTGCTGGGGGGCGGGCACTCCATCGGCGTGCCCCTGGCGGTGGCGGCACAGCGGAGCTTCATCGCCCCCAGCGCCGCCATGACCCTCCATCCCGTGCGTCTCACGGGGGTGGTGATCGGCGTGGAGCAGACCTACAGCTACCTCTCGAGGGTGGAGGAGCGCATCGTGCGCTTCGTCACCGGCCACTCCCGCATCCCGGAGGAGACCCTGCGCGCGCTGATGCTTCGCACGGGAGAGCTGGCGGGGGACGTGGGGAGCGTGGTGGATGGGGCGGAGGCCGTGCGCCTGGGCCTCATCGACGCCCTGGGCACTCTCTCCGACGCTTTGGCGTATCTGCACCGGCGCATGGAGGAAAACGGGTGAGCGCGGGGACGCAGGACGAGGGATTCCCGCGCAGCGGGCGCTGACGGGAGCGCTGCAAAATGCAACGCACCCGGTGATATGCCCGCTGCGCGGGCGTGATATCCCGCTTCGCGGGGTGATATACGGCCTAGGGCCGTGTGATATCGTGCCCTTTGGGCACGGTTAAGGATTTGAATTTACGGCCGTTGTGCAGCCCCATGCGCGGAATGCCGCCTGCAGCGACAGAAAAGCCAGCGTAAATACGAGAGGTAGTCTCCGCGGCGGGACAGGTAGACATAATCTCCCCTTGTCAGGGATTGCCATTTATGCTATGATATGATATGGAGGTACATATGTCCCTTTGGTTCGCGGCGTTCCTGGGGCTCGTCCAGGGGGCGGCGGAATTCCTGCCCGTCTCCAGCTCCGGCCACCTGGCCCTGCTGCAGTCCTTCTTCCCCGCCCTGGCACCGGAGGACGGCCTGCTGTTCGACGCGGTGCTCCACCTGGGCACCCTCGCCGCCCTGGCGGCGGCTTACCGGCGGGAGCTGCGGCAGCTCTGCAAAGCTTTCTTCTCCCTGCCCCGCCGCGGCGGCGGAGAAAGGGAACACCGTCGGCTCCTGGGCCTCCTCGCCCTGGGGACCCTCCCCCTGGCGCTGGTCCTGCCCGTGAAGGGCTGGATCGAAGCGCGCAGCGGCGACGCGAAGTTCATCGGCGCGGCCCTCCTCCTCAACGGATGCCTGCTCTATGGCAGCGACAAGCTCATCGCCGGGCGGAAGAACGCCCTTTCGGCCAGGGCGGGGGACGCCCTGCTGACGGGTCTGGCCCAGGCTTTCGCCGTGATCCCCGGCATTTCCCGCAGCGGCAGCACCGTCACCGCCGGGCTGCTGGCGGGCTTCGACCGGTCTTTTGCCGTGGGCTATTCCTTCCTGCTCTCCTTCCCCGCGGTGCTGGGGGCCTGCCTGGTGAAGCTGGGGGACGCCCTCCGCGCCGGCTTCGACCCCGGCATGCTGCTTCCCTGCCTGGCGGGGGCCGCCGCCGCGGCTCTGGGGGGCTGGCCCGCCATCCGGCTGGTGCGCATGCTGGTGCGCCGGGGCAGATTCCGGCCCTTCGCTTATTACTGCTGGGCCCTGGGCCTCGGCGTCGTCATCATCAGCGTTATTACTTGAGAGGATGTCATACATGGCAACTGCGAACAGCGGAAAAAAGACCGCTCCGGCCAGGAGCACGGCGCGAAAGCCCGCGTCGTCCTCCGCGGCCAAAAAGAGCGGCGGAAGCACCCGCAAGCCGAAAACCGCCCCCGCCCCGGCCAGGGACCCCATCCGCAACCGGGGCTTCAAGGCCTTCCTGCTGGCGGCCCTGGCGATCTTCAGCCTGATCGGCTGCTTCACCAAGGAGGGCGTCTTCATCGGCGCTTTCCGGGAATTCATGATGGGCCTCGCCGGCAAGGGCTTCTATTTCCTGCCCCTGGCGCTGGCCTACTGCGCCGTGATGCTCATCTATGTGGTGGACAGGCCCCTGGGCGGGCGCATCACCTGCGCCCTGCTGCTGACCGTCATGGCCGGGGCCCTGGGGCACCTGTTCCTCTGCACCACGGTCTTCACCTGGGACTGGAAACTCCCCGGCAATCTCTACGACGCGGGGGCCCTGGCGGGTCCTGCGGGCAGCGGCGGCGTCATCGGCGGCCTGCTGGCCCTCTGCTTTGAGGGACTTTTCAACAAGGTCGGCGCGGCCATCGTCCTGCTGCTGGGCGCCCTGTTCCTCCTCTTTGCCGCCCTGAACGTGACGGTGGCGGCCATGATCGCCCGCAGCCGGGAAAAGGCCAAGGCGAAGGCCGAGGAATGGAAGCTCATCCGCGAGGAGGAGCAGCGCAAAAACGAGGAGCGGCGCGCCGCCGCGGAGGAGGTCCGGCGCAGCGCCCGGGAGGAAGCCGCCCGCAAGGCCGTCGAGGAGGAAAAGCGGCGCAAGGAAGCGGCAGCGGCCGCCATCCAGGCGGAGACCATCGACATTCCCCTCCCCCAGCACCCCGTCACCGCCGCCCGATCCGGCAGGCGCCGGGGGAGCACCATCGACATCCCCCTGGACGAAAGCCCCGCTTACCCGGTGAAGGAGGAAGCGAAAGAGAGCGCGCCGCAGCGGGAGGAGCACCGCCGCGCCGCCGCCGATCCGGCCGCAGCAGCGGCGAAGACCGCCGCCGCAGCATCCGCGGCGACCGCGGCAGCAGCGGCTGGCGAGCGCATCGGCGTCAAGGAAAAGGACTGGCTGGCGGACATTCTCACCAAGGACCGGCAGAAGCAGAAGACCGCCGTCAGCGCCGCCGCCGCGGGCAAGGTGGTCATGACCGCCCGGACCCCCGCCGGCGGAAAGCCGGAGCCGGAGGAAGCTTCCCCCGCGGTCGTCACCGGCCGGGTGAAAGCCGGGGAAATGCCCCAGTCTCACCTGCCCGACCCGGAGGAGGAGCTGTTCGCGCCTCCGAAGACCCCGCCGAAGACGCCGGCTCCGGCCCAGCCGAAGGCTGCGGCGAAGCCCCTGAGCGCCGTCACGCCGGAGGAAGCGGCGGCGGTGCTGGCGGAGGAGAAGGCCGCGAAGGCCGTGGAAAAGGCGGAGACGGTGAAGGCCAGGGACGAGATGGTGGCCTCCATCGAGGGCAGCCTGGCGGACCAGGCCCAGGCCCAGCCGGTGAAATACGTATTCCCCCCCATGGAGCTGCTCACCGCCGGGACCGGCGGCGCGGGGGACGAGGGCTACGAGGAGATGCAGCTCAATGCCAAGCGCCTCAACGCCACCATCAAGAGCTTCGGCATCCCCGCGGAGATCTGCGACGTGACCCGCGGCCCCACCGTCACCCGCTATGAGGTGGAGCTGGAGCAGGGGGTGAAGCTCAACCGCCTGACGAACCTTTCCGACGATATCGCCCTGGCCCTGGGGGTCAGCGGCGTGCGCATCGCCCCGGTGCCGGATAAAATCGCCATCGTGGGCATCGAGGTGCCCAACAAGAATACCACCACGGTCTATCTCCGGGACATCATCGACACCCCCACCTTCCGGGAGAAATCCAGCAGCCTCACCTTCGCCATCGGCAAGGACATCGGGGGCGAGCCCATTGTGGGGGACATCGCCAAGCTGCCCCACCTGCTCATCGCGGGCACCACCGGCAGCGGCAAATCCGTGTGCATGAACTGCCTCATCCTCTCTCTGCTGTATAAATCCAGCCCGGAGGACGTGCGCCTCATCATGGTGGACCCCAAGATGATCGAGCTGGGGGTCTACAACGGCATCCCCCACCTGCTGATCCCCGTGGTGACGGACCCGAAGAAGGCCGCCGGGGCCCTGCAGTGGAGCGTGATGGAGATGATGAAGCGCTACACCCTCATGCGGGACTCCGGGGCCAGGGACCTGGCCAGCTACAACAAGCTCATGGAGAAGACCGAGGGGGGCCAGAAGCTGCCCAAGATCGCCATCCTGATCGACGAGCTGGCCGACCTGATGATGACCGCCGCCAAGGAAGTGGAGGAGAGCATCTGCCGCATCGCCCAGATGGGCCGCGCCGCGGGCATCCACCTGGTCATCGCCACCCAGCGGCCCAGCGCCGACGTGATCACCGGCCTCATGAAGGCCAATATCTCCAGCCGCATCGCCTTCGCCGTGGACAGCGCCCTCAACTCCCGCATCATTCTGGACACCTCCGGCGCGGAGAAGCTGGTGGGAAAGGGCGACATGCTCTACGCCCCCATCGGCGCGGGGAAGCCCACCCGTATCCAGGGCGCCTTCGTCACCGACGAGGAGCGGGAGGAGGTCATCAACTTCGTCAAGGAGCAGGGCCTGGCGGTCTACAATAAGGACATCCAGGACGAGATCGAGCGCAGCGCCGACAAGGACGCGAAGAAGGCCGCCGCGGACGACGACGAGGACGAGGAGGATTCCGGCGACCTGGACGAGCTGTTCAACGAGGCCGTGGAGGTGGTGCTGGATTCCAAGCAGGCCAGCGTCAGCATGCTCCAGCGGCGGCTGAAGCTGGGCTATTCCCGGGCCGCGCGCATCGTGGACCAGATGGAGGAGCAGGGGGTCGTGGGTCCCTTCGAGGGCTCCAAGCCCCGGGCCGTGCTGCTGACGCGGGAGGAATGGGCCGCGAGGCAGGGCGGCGCTGCCGCGCTGCCGGATACGATGCCGCCGCTGCCGGAACCGGAGGAGGATGACGACGGCGGCGTACCGGAGGAGATCGATTGATTCCGCGCGAGTCTGCTCGTGTGGGATCCCGCCCCGAAACGGCAAAAGCTTTCAAGGACCATTTCATCGAAAAATGCGCAATCACGCGATGGCCCGGACAATCCAAACGGTTGTCCGGGCCATCGTGCTTTTTCTGCACTTCCCTGCGGCAGATGCATTGCAGCGCGCTTTACCAATCGGAATAATAAAACGCGATCCTGCCGCCGGCCCGGTCGATCAGGACGCAGCACTCTTCTCCGTGGTTGCCGAAACCGCTGCCGAACAACTGATAGCGGACGGAATCCCCTTCCCCGCCGGGCTGGCCGTGCATCCGGAACCATTCCGCATCGGGGCCGCTCCATTCCGCGGCAGCCTGGAGAGAAATGCTCCGCCGGGTGATCTCATCCTCCGGGGCGGTATAGGACAGGCGGAAGACCTCTCCCCCCTGCAGGAACCGGGGCATATAGGAAAATTCGACGTCCCGGGCATCCTCCGGAACGGAAGCGGGAAAGCGGGCGCAGACCGCTTCCTTCCCGCTGATCCGGGCATATGCCCGCCGATAGTATTTCACATCCGTGGTGACCGTTGTCGCCGTCCAAACGGACAGGAGAAGCACATAGAAGACGGACAGCAGGAAGAACACGGCCGCCAGGACCGCGGTCAGCGCGGCGGCTGTGCGGGGGCCCAGGCGCCCTTTCCGGGCGGCCGCGCCGACGGCGAAGAAAACGAGGGCCGGCAGCAGGAGGACGAGGGTCCTGCCCCAGAGGGGCTGCACCGCCGTCGCCATAACGCCCGCGACCAGAAGGAAGCAGCTAAGGGCAAGAGCTCCCGCAGCGAAGGGCAGCAGCCCGGCTTTTTCTTTCATTCTCCGAGCCTCCCGCCGGTTCACCACAGGCGCAGGCCGGTCCACCGGATGGGCTCCGGGTCCGGGCTCCCCAGCCGCCCGATCTGCATCTCCGAGGTGCCTAAAAACAGATATTTCGTCCGGACACATATGCTGGATTCGTCCATCTGCGTCACGGTGACGCAGACTGGGAAGACCGGGAGCCCGAGGGACCAAAGGCCATTGTTGAAGCCGATGATCCGCGCCTCCTCCTCCGCAGAGATCTGCGGCCGGTATTCCTCCGGGCAGCGGAAGAAGGGCTTATGGGCGACTGCGCCGATCGCCGCCAGCTCCAGCGTAAGGCAGAGGACAAAGACGAGCTTCGCCGCCTTTTTCTTTTTCGTCGCCAGCCGGACGATCAGAGGGACCGGCGAAGCGATCACCGCCGCGCAGGCAAGCTGCGCCAGCCAGTGCAGAGCCACCCCCAGCAGAAAGATAAAGAACAATTCAGCGCCTCCTTTCCGGCAAGAAACGCCCCCATCAGAAGGTCATAGCCAAGAGCTGGCAAGGAGCAGCCCTGCCCTCTATCGATGCCCGTCGAAAAGCATCGCCAGGATAAGCGGCAGCATGAGCCCATACATCACCAGCAGCATCAGGTCGGGGATATAAGTAAGAATCAGCAGCGTATCCCAGGCACCGGAGTCCTTCGGCGG
>JAEEGG010010204.1_pt1 | contig 20812 bp, 24 predicted proteins | sample 9134161 | NCBI WGS metagenome assembly JAEEGG01 (sample SAMN16246543, study PRJNA631951) | gut metagenome | biome: gut microbiome; feature: rumen; material: CR-attached | host: Bos | place: Iran: Karaj | collected 2018-10 | reverse complement strand
GGTGAAGGAGTTTACCACCGAGAATGTCAGTGGCATCATTACCCGTGGCGGCACCATCCTGAAGAGTGCCCGCAGCAAGGAGTTCATGACTGTGGAGGGAAGGCAGAAGGCATACGAGACCTGTCTGAAAGAGGAGATTGACGCCCTCGTCGTGATTGGCGGCAATGGTTCGCTGACGGGTGCCCGCGACTTCGCCATGGAGCATGACTTCACCTGCATCGGACTGCCTGGTACCATCGACAACGACCTGTACGGCACCGACGCCACCATTGGTTACGACACGACGATGAACACCATCATGGACTGTGTGGACCGCATCCGCGACACGGCCAATTCGCACGAGCGCATCTTCTTCATCGAGGTGATGGGCCGCGACGCCGGATTCCTGGCTCAGAACTGTGCTATCGCCTGCGGTGCCGAGGCTGCCATCGTTCCTGAGGAGGCAACCGATGTTGACCAGTTAGCGGCATTCATGGGACGCGGCATCCGCAAGTCGAAGAAGTCGTGCATCGTCATCGTCTCGGAGAGTCCTAAGTGTGGTGCCCTCTACTATGCAGATCGTGTAAAACCGGAGTTCCCCGAGTTCGACGTTCGTGTATCCATCCTCGGTCACTTGCAGCGTGGCGGCACACCCTCTGCCCGTGACCGCATCTTAGCCAGCTGTACGGGCGTGGGGGCCATCGAGGCCATCTTACAGGGACAGCGCAACGTGATGGTTGGCATACGCAACAACGACATTGTCTATGTACCCTTCTCAGAGTGTATCCGTACTGACAAATGTTTCGACAAGCGTCTCATCACGGTGCTTGACGAGTTGAGTATATAAGTATTTATGAATTGGGAATTTGGAATTATGAAGATGCATTATAAAATATCTTTAGCTACTGCAGCGCTCTTTACAGCAGTAGTAAACGTACAGGCACAAAACTCTCCTGTAGGCATTGTCAGCGTACAGGACTCAGTAAAGAGTGTGCAGTTGGGTGTCATTTCGTCGGTGGCTTCCGATGGCGGCCACGGCCTGCAGTTATCTGGTTTCTCTAACACATCGGCACATAAGTTCAATGGCGTACAGTTGAGCAGCATCAGCAATATCACGGCAGGCATGGACAAGGGTTTCCAACTGTCAGGCATTCTGAATGTCTCGTCGGCCATGCAGCGTGGCGTACAGGTGGGAACCATCAATTTTGCCGACTCACTTAATGGTGCACAGATAGGCCTGCTCAACATTGCCCGCAAACATCCCAAGGGCTGGCAGATTGGACTTATCAACCTGTCGTACGACAGCATTGGCCATAAGATCGGTTTTGTGAACATCAACCCCATGACCGACATCGACATCATGCTCTACGGCGGCTCATCGACCAAGACGAACCTCGCCGTTCGCTACCGCAACAAGAGCGCGTATAACATCATGGGTGTGGGTACCCACTTCATGGGACTCAGTTCCAAGTTCTCGGGAGCCATATTTTATCGCGTAGGTCTTTACAAACAGCTGTCGCCGAAATGGAGTTTGAGTGGTGATGTGGGCTACTATCATGTGGAGACTTTCGAAAGGAACTCAAACGACAAGCCGGAGCGACTCTACTCTCTCCAGGCTCGTATTAATGCCGACTACCAGTTCAGCAAGAAATTCGGTGCCTTTGCCTCGGTGGGTTGGGGACTGACGCGCTACTACGACCGCAACGAGACTTACCGCAACCGTCCGTTGTTTGAGATTGGACTCACCTACCGGCAGCCCCGCAACCAGCACGACTCCTGGAAGCGCGCATGGGACCAGAAACGCTCGAAACTGGTGTTTGCCGACTCTACGATGGCGCTGCCCACGCGCAAGCGCCCCTGGCAGGCACTGGCCGAGGTGACGGCTGTCAACGTGGGTGTGCAGCTGTTCGACCGCTATGTGACCCGTGAGGAGTTTGCCCAGACCACCTTACGTTCTATCCGGCGCAACTTCACCGACGGCATGGTGTGGGACAACGACTTCTTCATCACCAATATGTTCATGCATCCCTATCATGGCAACCTGTACTTCAATGCCGCCCGTACCAACGGCCTGACGTTCTGGGAGTCTGCACCCTTCTCGCTGCTCGGCTCGGCCATGTGGGAGTTCCTGGGCGAGACGGAGCCGCCTGCCATCAACGACATTATTGCCACCACCTGCGGCGGTATGGCCATCGGTGAAATGACCCACAGACTGAGTCTCACCGTCCTCGACGACCGCGACCGCGGCTTCCCCCGCTTCCTGCGCGAGGCCGTAGCCACCATCGTCAACCCCATACAGGGACTGCATCGTATCATCAGCGGTGATGCCTGGCATGTGAAGAACAGGAACTATCGCTATCACGACTTCAACGAGACACCCCTTGACGTGTCCTTCTCCGTAGGCTGGCGCTACCTTGCCGACGACGGTGCCCTGTTCCGTGGACTCCATGCGCCCTACATCAATTTGACGCTGGCATACGGCACGTCGGTTGACGGCGAAAAGCACACACAGCCCTACGACTTCTTCGACATCGAGGTTAATTCCGCTTTCGGTGGCGGGCAGCCAATGGTGAATACGCTGAACATCCTGGGCCGTCTGTGGAGTACACCTATTCTGGACAAGAAAGACATGGCGGGTGAGTTCGGCATCTACCAGCACTTCAACTACTACGACGCCAAACCCATCGAGAGCGGTTCCGAACTGACACCCTACCGCATCAGCGAGGCAGCCGGTTTCGGTCCTGGCTTCATCTTCTCGTTGCCACAAATGGGATACCTCTCGAAGATGGAACAGCGTATCTTCGCCAGCGGCATCCTGCTCGGCGGTACCAAGAGTGACTTCTTCAACGTCATTGAGCGCGACTACAACATGGGCAGCGGATTCAGCATCAAGTCCAAGACCCAGCTCGACTTTGGCCGTTACGGACGCATCGTGCTTAACGCCAAGTACTTCCGGCTCTGGACCTGGAAAGGCTACGAGGACCGCAACCTGCAGGACTATGTCGATGGCACCAAGGACCTGCACTACCTGAACGTGCAGGGCGACAACAGCAATGCGTCGCTGTTCGTCATCAATCCCGTCATTGAGATTCATCTGGCCCGTCAGTGGTCTCTCTCCATCTCAGGTTCTTACTATGGCCGTCGTACGCACTACAACTACTACTACGACAAGGACCTCGTCCTGCGTCAGAACAGTACGGTGCACGCCAGAACATTTGAAACCAAGATAGGTCTCACATGCAGATTGTAAAAAAGTAAAAAGGTAAAAAAATGATGAGACAATATTTTAAGAATAAGGTAAATGATATAAAGGGGTGGAAAAAGGTTTTACCTTTTTACCTTTTTACCCTTTTACCTTTACCTGTCAACGCTCAGTTCGCCGCTACTGACAGCATCGGGACTGATACCGCAGAGATATCCGGGAAAAAGCCGGGTTTGGGGAAACGCCTCGTCAATAAGCTGAGCGACAAGTACTACAGCACGAAGTACGACACCAACTACGTTGCCCGACCGAAGGAGAAGTGGCTCTTCAGGCTCCTTGCCAATCAGACCGGCAACTACATCCACGCCAAGGGAACGATAAACGATTTCTACTCGGAGTACGACCTTCATACCAGGACCAACTTCACCGTGGGACTGGAGGTCAACTACTGCGACATTGCCGCCACCATCTCCATCAACCCTGCCAAGATAGGCGGCGACTACAACGACTATGAGTTCAACTTCGAGTATCACGGTCAGAAAATCAGCTTCGACATCAGCTACCTGCGTGCCACGTCACTAAAGGGCGACATCAAGTTCCGCGATGTTGACCATCTCGACGAGGAAGGGCTGCGCATGAATGTGGTCAATGCTTCGGCCTACTATGTCTTTAATAACCGTAAGTTCTCCTATCCTGCAGCCTTGTTCCAGAACTACTACCAGCTTCGCTCTGCCGGTTCCTGGCTGGCGGGCATCAGTGTCCAGTCGGGTAGCATCAAGACCACCGACGAGCTCAAGGCACGTAGTCCGTTGGCACCCGATGTCCACCTCACCTTCGCCAATGTCTCCCTTGGCGGCGGCTACGGCTATAACTTCGTCTTCGGAAAACGTTCACAGTGGCTGCTCCATCTCTCGGCACTCCCTTCATTTGTGGTTTACAAGCATAACCGTCTGACGGTCAACGGCAACGAGATGAAGGACCACAGCCTGTGTTTCAACATGGTTTTCAATGAGCGTGCTGCCGTTGTCTATCACTTTTCTCCCCGCTTCAACGTGGGAGCATCGCTCATCATGAGCAACTCCATCTACAACAACGACGATATCAAAATCAACCAGAACAAGTGGCTGGCCCGTGCTTTCTTCGGAGTCAGACTGTAGTAAATCAGTAAACAATCACTCTCCAAACACCTTTATGCGACAAGTCCGGACAGTTTTTCCCGTATTTGTCGCATTTTTGAAGATCCTGACAAACGCTTCGATTTCACTGAGCAAGCAGGGCATCGAGATTTAGTCAACAACAACGGCATGGACTGATTTCTAAAAATACATTCCTCTGTAACTCGTCAGGTTACAGAGGAATGCTTTATAATTCTGGTACCCCGACCGGGAATCGGGATGAATTCATAATTCAGTTATAATTAGCTACTTACTCATATAGTCACCCTTAAAAAGTGTAGGATTAGTGTAGAAAATGACAATTCTGTGCATTCTCGTGTATTCACAAGCCAAGCACAACGGCCGGGGCGATTTCCAGCTTCAGGACCAAGTCTCTTGCCACCCGGATGGTCGGCTCAGCCTTACCAGTGATGTAGTCGCTGATGCGAGAGGCACTGATGCCCAGGATCTCAGCCAGCTTTGCTTGGGTGATGCCCAGTTCGGCCATGCGCATTTTGATGACATCTCCCAGGTTCGGCTTACCGATGGAGAAATGTTCCTCCGAGTAGTCGGCCACCAGATTCGAAAGCAGCTCCAGCTCAATGCTGTTCGAATCTGTCCGGGGTGTGGTGTCATCAACGAGTGGCAGCAGCTGTTCTACCCTTGCTACAGCCCACTCGTACTGTTCGTTGTTCTCAATCTTTGTCATATCTAACTCCTTCCTTATATTGTCTTACAATCTATCCTGTCGTATTCGGCATGAGTGCCGACAAAGCGCACATAGAGGAAACCTATCGTGAACTTGATGACTGCGACAAGGCGATAGTGATTCCCCATGATGTTGAACACGTATCGCTGGTTCCCGATGGCGTCCACGGAATTAAAGTCCTTTTTGATGTCAGCATAGCATGTCCACCGGCTGGTTTTAACCACGGTAGTCCAGACCTGCATAGCCACAAGAGCATCAGGGTGCAGTTCTGTGAACTGTTTGATGGTTTGTTCCGTGAAAATCCTCATCGCTGTCACATTTTGGTGGCAAAGGTACAAATTAAAATCGAAATATCAAAATAAATTTCTATTTTTTCGAAGGCTTCGTTAATAAAATAGCGTTAACAATAAAACTCTCGTAAGACAAAGGTCTCTCGCATTCTCTGACTTCCATCTTTTCTCTTTTTAGAGCCCCTATTGGTTGAGGGACTATATGCCGGAACAGAATAATACTACTCTTCTTATTCAGTGTATAAGGGTGGGCTTGGCAATCTCCGCAAGCTCCGATTAACAGCTCTATCGTGCCGCCCACTTACCGCCCAGATGGGCTTCAAGGCCCTAAACGGTATGGGGACTCAAACGCAGTCCCCTATGCCCCTTGCTGATTATTAGATTCGTGCATCATTACCTTATTCTTAATGATTCCTGCTATATAACCGCCCTTGAAGGGTTTGTTGTAATCATTTACACTCCGCCTTAAATCGGCAAACTCAGCATCAAAACCCACAAACTTACAGAACTCATCAATATATTGTTGGGCCTCTTTGATTTTGTTCCTTCCTGTTTCGTCGTTTCTCGTGAACTCATCAATATAATCTTTTAGGACTATTTGGTTCAGTTCCCACTGCTTGGGTTCGTGTTGAGTTTCCACTATGCCGGTTGACAACGTAGCGAGAACGGAATTGGCAGCATCGGTAGCCTTCTTTCTGACAGCGCCCCTCTTCTTTTTCCGTGGCGGTGCTGTCTTTAATCGATCACGCAGCTCTTCATACTTCGCCTCATATTGTGCAGTGGTGAGTGGCGCATCCCTCCATTTTCGAAACTCCCTCAGCACGTCGAGATCGTTCTTCAGCTTATCAACTGTATTCTGGTCCACAGCCTTTCCGTCCATCTTATGTATGAACTCTATTTTATCAAGGAAATCATCAATATATCTCTGTCGCTCTGTCTGCTGCTCTGGAGTGAGCGGATTGAACCTCAGATTCCTTTTTACCTGACTGTCGGCTGACTGTTTTTCAATGCGTTGATAGAATAGTTCATCAGGAATTTCCAGACGTGGGTGATAGGCATCTTTCTCGACGAGCCGGAACCGACTCCAGTCTTCGAAATCATAGCGCAGGATACCCTCGGCAATCTCTTCGGGTATCATATGGTCAGCGCCCTTCAGGGACAACCACCATATCAGGTGATTGCGTGTACAGCAGCCTTCGTGGCCTTTCTCCTGAAGTACCTGGTTGACTTCATCCCGAAGATATATAGGTCTAAACATACCATCACATATAAGTGCCTCAATCTTCGATTTCCATTCCGCGTTGAAAATCACATACTCTCCCTTCTTCTTCTTATCTATTGGCACGTGATCCGGAAGGAAGGTTGGTATCTCCTTCGCAAGCATCTTGGCCAACCTTCTCGTTTCACTGTTTGTCTTGGGCTCCACAGCACCCCTCTCTCTTAACTGGTTATACACCTTTCCGGGCTCAGCAGCAACGCCAAGTTTCTCTAAGGTAGCGATAGTGTAATCCTTCACCATCTGATTCACGGGGATCTTAATTTCTTTCTTTGCCATAATTTACATTATATAGATTTTTAATTTCGCAGCAAAGATAATCAGACAACTCGAATTAGGTTCCCTTGAAAAATTTTTTCTCGTATATTAACAATTTTACGACTTGTAAAGTCGTCATAATCGCAACATCGGATTTTTCTTTCTACTGTCGCAACAATTCTGTTGTCGGTAGCAGTCAATCATTAGATCTCTCGTATCATTGATTTTCTTCTTCTCGCAGCATACCCTTTTGGGGCCTCGCAGCACACCAATGACAGAACTTGTCATCAGACCATTCTTTTTACGTAATCAGTTGACTATAAAACATTTACAGAGACAGAAGAAAAAGTCTTATAAGGTTGCACGATTCGCAGATAACTGCTACCTTTGCAAGTGTACCTCCATTTTGGGGGTAGGCGAGAAGTGGCAGGCGTGACACAATACCCTTCGAAAAAATACTTTTTCTTGGGATTGTCAGCCTTCCATTCTCGCCGCTAAAGCGGGTAGCGTGTCCTCTGAAATCGGACACTTCTCTGCTCCGCATACATCGTTCATCGAACATCGTTTCACTAATTAAATACTGATATGGGAGAAAAGCTTGCAAAAACAAAGGATGCCGACATACACATTCGCTGTTTCAGAGAAGACAAAAAGTATGTCGAAAGTAGGGCAAAGGACGGCTTTGGAAAGAAAACTAATTCGATGACCAATTTCGTCCTCTATGCTATAAGACATGTGGATGACTCCAGTCCAATTGATATCGAACAGGCTGAGGGACTCATCCAGACAATCGGTGATAACCGCCAGACTCTCGCAGCCGTTCACGAGGATATTAATGGCATACCGCAGGAACTTAATGAACTTGGAAATAATCTCAACCAGATAGCCAAAGCCACAAATACAATTTTAAAGATAGCGCGTGAAGATGATGAAACACCGAAAGAAACAGTTGATAAGATTGTCGCATTTGAGCGCGAGGTGTCATTCCTGATGAAGGAGCTCTACAAAAAGATTGGTGAGTTCAACAAGACTATTCAGCAGGCAAGAACCCGCATCAACAGTACTCTTCGTAAGGAAGATGAGATTCTTACCCGGTGTTTGGTATTTCCGACCGTTGGTGAAAAAGCCAGGAGTGATGCGCAACTCCTTCGGATGCTTCAGGACTTCAAGAAGTCCACAAAACTAACTTTTGATATGATGACTGTAGCTGAGCTCGTGAGCATTCTAAAAATTGAACCAAAAACTGAAACCACAAACAAAGATTAGGAAAGGAATAGAATATGTCAAGGTGCATCGTAAAAATAATCGGTAACTCAGCAACCAGCTTTGCCGCCTGTTTTTATAATGAGAAGAAGGTGGCACAGGGTACTGCGAAGTGTTTAGCAATGCGGAACTTCGGGGAACTGGAGAGATACTTTATACACTCGCCGGTAGTGATGAGTAAGTATCTGAAGAAGATAGCCGACCATAATAGTATGGTGAAACATCCTCAGAAGCATATTGTTTTCTCCTACCCGGGAAAGGCTACCCAAGAAGAGGTTGAACAGCTGCTGAAGGATGCTGCCGAGACACTTGATCGTCTGGGCTACAAAGGCCAGCCGCAAACGTTCTGGGTGCATAATGACACAGAAAATACCCATATTCATGCTGCATCGGTAACAGTCAGTGTCAAGAATGGCATGTGGATTGACAACTATATGGAGGGCCGTCGTGCCAGGCGCATCCTTGACCAACTTCGTGGAATCAACATTGAAAATGCTATCAATAAAATACTTGAATATAAGTTCGAGAGCCGAGAACAGTTCAAGAGCCTGCTCATTGCCGCAGGCTACAAACCCCACTACGATGATGAAAACAAGACCTTTGATATCTGGCGAAACAAAGAACTGGTGGGCAGCATCTCACAGGATGAGATAGATGATAGAATAGCAGCTACTGGCCGGAACAGGGACAACCATCAGGATATTGTGAAGAATCTCCGTGGTGTTCTCCTGGATCGCCGCCGACGTTCATTGAAAATATCCTTTGGCGGTAATGAGCCTGAAAAAATCAAAACAAAAGGTGGCCGTGAACATACTGCTACAAAAAAACTAAAAGAAGTTAAGGACAACCGTTTCAATGGTGACAAGGGACTTGACATTGAGGGTGACCGAAAGGCCCAATTCAAACAGTTTCTTCTTGATCTGAAGCGCGAGCTTGGTATATCCATCGTGTTCTCGCAGTGGAAGGATGGAAGCACAAAGGGCTATACCCTCATCGACAATAGGAATAAGCTGGTGTTCAAAGGTTCTGATATAGTAGACCTCCAGAAACTGCTAAATCCTGAATGGCGTAAAGGACAGGTGAAAGATGCCGTATTGTCCGCTGATGATGCTGCTGCCATGGCCGAAGAGATACGGCTGGATGACAATTTGCCGTTGGCCATCGAGCAGCAACTGGAGAGGCTGGGCATAGATATTATATATAGTAAGGACTCAGCTATGGCACTCTATAAAAATGATGGTGAGGATGAGAACCGCCAAAAGGCGAGGTTTCTCATGAACCAGGTGCTCACCATGGTCAGAAGTGAAGAGGATGCTACAGAAGATGGCCTATGGAAAATAAAATCTTATGCCAAGGAGGCGATGGGACGTGCCGTATGTGCTGACGACCTTCATGCTTTGGAAGAAAAGCATAAAGCAAAGGAAAAGGCAGCGGAGGAAGCCCGAAGGACAGAACAAGAGAAGGTCAGACAGCGTGCCGAGACTGCAAAGAATATTACCGGCGACAATATAGGCAGATTTATCACCGATGTGCTCGATGACTATAATATCATTTATGATCATGGTGCCAAGGACTATCGTACTGACATATCTGAGGAAAGGGCTGTCAAGCAGTCTCTTGCATCACTTGAAAAAGCAATCAGCTCACAGGATCCAGCTCAGAAAGGCTGTAATGCTGATTTGGCACATTACTATGCCCGATGTGCCGAAGCAATCCATAGGAAAAATCTAAAGCAAAATACAAGTCCTGTAGAAACGTCAAAGCCAGGTGTTTTTCAGCGTCCGGCAGAGCGGACTGTGCCCGAAGAACCGAAGTGTAATGGTGCCAAGATTATTCCATTCGTGAATATCGAGGTGTGGGGTGCCAGAGATCGTGACGGTAATATACATATTGGAATCGTCATTGACGGCAAGAAATACTCGCCGAAGCCACTCCTTCCAATCCATCAGGAATGGTACCAAGAGCAAGCGAACCAGAAACAGGCCATGCAGGATCTTCTAATTCACTACTTTGGTGATGAGATACAGCAGGCCCAGGTTGAGAACTGGAAACAGCAGCACTTCGATGCTGGAAAGATGCCGTTTGGTATAGTTATAGGGGCGACCTATGGTACTATAGGCCGTATGGGTGACAAATTCTGGCTCAGAGGTGAATTCACCCAAAATGATGAAACGAAACTGGAGAGTAAGGAGGTCAGCAAGGACGATTATATTAAATGGAGGAATGGAGGTGATGATGCCAGGGCTGTTGTCTGCAACACCATCGGCCGCGACTTAATCAAAGGCTGGGGCTTTAACCCGCTATCAGACATCAAGAAGATGCTGTTTGATTCCTTGGATGCTTTCGACACTGCACAAGGAATCGAACAGTCTGTGCACACTTTCGAGGCGTTCACAGAACAACTGTGTAATGACTTCATAGCTGCCTGCGGCAATGTCGCGCTGGCATACCTTGGAGGACTTGGAGGCGATGGTCGTGGAGGTGCCGGTGGTGGTGGCAACAACGATCTATCGAAGAAGAAGGATGATGAATGGTGGAAGCGTGGTTCCAGTATTATGGGATTCCACCCCAAAAAGAAAGGATCTTCTGGAGGCCGGAAGGTATGACAACAGAACAGGACTGACCGTCATTTATGGACAAGCGTCTATATTTATGGATTGCAGGCTATATTGACATTTTAACATGAAAAGTTGATATTATATCAAGAATTCTTCGTACCTTTGCGACATGGGAGCTGGCAGACCATATAAAAGTAAGACACCTATATGGCACAACATGGCAGCCATCAAGGTTCGGGTTTACCGTTATTTGGCGGACAATGGAGATGTGCCACCTACCAAATCTGGATGTGCCGCCTTTATGAACTTGTCGAGAACGACGGTCATTAAATGGTGGGATGTTATGGAATGGTCGGAAATAAGCAGGAATACCTATAATATTGTTTGGCAATGGCGAATAAATAATTATGCCGACCAAGACTTTGACCGTTGCGCCAAAGAATTAAATATCCCTTATGATGATGTAATGCTTCAAGTAGTAACACGAGATAACATTTGGGGTGTATATTACTTTTAAGTGTTAAAAAATAATAAAAACGACCTGTACAAATTAATTATTTATATGACCATTTTTAAGGATACATATAAGTAATAAAAATATAAGCGCGCACGCGCGAGGCGTGATTTTGCAGTTACAATTATTTTTCTGATATTTGCAGCGGCGACTAAAAACTGCTGAAAGATGAAACATATAATTACACAAAATCAAGTGTGTGTTGAGACGGAAATCCATTCCGTCATCAGTACTCCTGTATGTCATAGCAGTATGGGAGGCCCAAGCAGCCTGGAAATTAGTCGCCAACTTATGTTTCATCCTCAGGGTCTCCCTGCTGTTTTTATTCAAGCATATAAAAAAATCCACAATATCATGAACAATATAAAATATTCTTTGTACCTTTGTAGCAGAAAAAAGGAAGTGCCTCCTTGACCTGAGAAAACGTCGCCAACGTTCATAGTCCAGAGGCACAGCGTGAAGCGACCTGCCATAGCGGGCTGCTTGCTGTGTGGATTAAGGGTAAGTTTGGCGACGTGTCCGAAGCAATTCGGAATCCCTCAGGTTGCGCAGCGGTAGCCCGCTTCCTATAGATATTTTTAATCCGCTCCTGATAGGCTACAAGGGGCGACCTAAAAAACGCCAAACTATACTTATGAAAAAGTTTGCAATGATTATCGTGATCGTGATGGCAGCCGTGAGCAGCTATGCACAAGTAAGAGTTAGTGAGCCGGAGTTTATCAACAGCTACTGCATCCTGAAAAGTGATTCAACATTCGCTACCCTGCCAAAGGAGTCTGGTACCATTGGCAAGCATGAGAACAAGGTCAAGAAATGGGCCAAGTGGATTGGCGGTGCAGCAGAAGTTGTCGGAGCTGGTGGATTGGTAGGTGCTGCCACAGCAAGTTCTTTTAGTGGTGCTATCAATGGAGTGCGTGTAGTGGGAGGTGCTGCAGGAGTAGCCAGTGCCGCAGGAACGGTCAGCAGCCTTGCAGGGTCATCCGGCATGGATATTATCTTCAAGGGTGGTCATTCCGCATACCAGGTGAAACGCGATGGAAACGGTGTTCGTCTGCTGATTAAGGGAGAGAACAACGAGACAGATCCGATGGACTCATACCGCATCGTACGATTCAACGCCTCGAAGAAAGAGCGTCGCATCCAGTGGATTGAGTTTGAGTCGTCACTGATTGGCACTGACGAGACCAAAAAGGCAGGGTATGTGCAGTTTGAGGGCCATAAGTACGGTGAGAAGTCATACTTGATTACCATTCCTGCCTCCGAACTGGAGAAAGGAGAATATGGTATCTTCTATATGAGCATCATTACTGCTTCCGCTATTCCCGTCGGGACGTTCAGCGTGAAATAGTTAAAATAATAAGAGACAAACAAACAGGTGTATAACAATTAAATATTACGACTATGGGTATCTTAATTCTATTAATGATTATTGCTGCTGCTTGATGCTGACGATCAGCGGTCAGTAACCACTAAAAGAGAAAAGGATGTGGAGTTCTTCGGTGAAGAACCTCCCTATGAAGTGCAGCATGTGGGAATACAGGATGTGGACTACATGCAAAGGCTGATGGCCAACGCCAGGCAGATTGATGGCACTGTCATCATAGACTGTCCTGGCAATGTAAGGGATGACGGACTACTGCCGGTATTCACCCAAGCAGATGCTATTATCATTCCATTCGAGTATGAGGATATCTGTCTGGAGGCCACGACGGACTTTGTGAACCTGCTGAACACCATCAAGCAAAAGGTGGGAGGGTCGGCAAAGTACATTTTCATACCGAACAAGCTACAGTCCTCTTTTGGTACTGCAGCAGAGGTATCGATGTGGAAACAATGCGCAAGTATGTACGGAATGGTTGGCAAGGTCATGCCGAAAGTTCCACAACGTGCGAATTTGAAGCGCATAGACACCTACGACATTACACCATCCCAGAGAGAGATCCTTCGGGCTACATTTGAGGGTATCATCAAAGAATTGAATATATAATCAGTATATAACAAATATATAATAAATATTATGGCAGATAATAAGAGAAGAGAGCCATCCGCTCCAAAGGGTATCAGTATGTTGGGTATGCTGCAGGAGTCGCAGCAGGCCAGTAAGCCTACAGTGGCCATGCCTGAACAAGAGCAGACAAGTCCTGTCCAGGAACCAGCAGTATCAGACGGTGAACTGTGGAATAAGTTTCTGGAGAACATGATCAAGTACACTGGAGTGAAGGAGCAGGGTTCTGCCGTTTGGCTTCCCAGTGATGTAAAGAAGCGTCTCGATGACTTCCGGGCAACAGCCAAGCGGAACATTCCCATCAGGACGCTCGTGTCTGCAATAGTCATGGCCTTCCTCGACGAGAACGAAAGCAAACTGAAAGAACTTTGAGCTATGGCCGACAAGCTACGCATACGTCAGGACGATATCGACTATCACCAGTCTGCAGCTGACGTGGAAGTGACGGCCAGATGCTTCCGGGCTATAGTACAACGTGGGATAGTTTCAGTTTGAATTAGTAACAATTTCAAAAAGCGAATGAATATCGATAATAATATTTACGAGTTCCCAGATGTCAAGAAAATAGTGGTCTGTGGTGACATACACGGTGACTTCAAGGCACTGGTATATAAGTGCTGCGTCCAGTACCAGATGACGGACACGCTAATCATTGTCGCCGGTGACTGCGGCTTTGGTTTCCAACGGCCGGGCTACTACGAGGACTTGTATATGCAGCTTAGTGGAAGGCTTGCCAAAGCCAACAACTGGCTGGTATTCATCCGTGGAAACCACGATAACCCTGCATACTTTGACGGTAAGACTGTCAACTACAAGCGATGGAAGGCCGTACCAGACTATTCCGTTCTGAAAGCCTGTGGCCATACCATTCTTTGCGTAGGTGGAGCAACGTCTGTGGACAGGACGTATAGGTTATCTAAGATGTACGGCATGACTGTCGTCATTGAGGAAGACAGGCGACTTGAAGTAGCCTATTACTGGCCTGACGAAAAGCCAGTCTACAATGAAGACAAACTTGAAGTCATCGATAAGGTCTGCGCCATTGATACGGTCATCACGCATACGGCACCGTCCTTCTGCGAGAAACAGTCACGGGCCGATATTCAGGACTGGCTGGTGAAGGATGAAGATCTGCTGCAGGACATCAAGGCAGAACGGAAGGTTATGGACTACATTCAAGCCTATCTATACGCACACAGTCATCCCGTGAATCAGTGGTTCTACGGACATTTTCACCAGTCCTGGCACGACGAAATTGACGGAATAAAGTACAACATGCTCGACTGTCTGGAACTAAGAGAATTGAGATAATATACAAACAAAAAGCAGATGAATGTCGATAATAACATTTACGAGTTCCCAGATGTCAAGAAAATAGTGGTCTGTGGTGACATTCACGGTGATTTTCGTGAGCTTGTCTATAAGGTTTGTGTATGTGAGTGTATGCATGATACGCTGGTCATTGTTGCCGGTGACTGTGGTTTTGGATTCGAGAAACCAGGTTACTATGAGAACATTTACAAGCGGTGCAAAAAACGCCTTGAAGAGTACAACAATTTGATCGTTTTTGTGCGAGGCAACCATGATAACCCTGCATACTTTGACGGCCAGCAGGTGAACTACGAGCGGTGGAAGGCCGTGCAGGACTACTCCGTTCTGAAAGCCTGTGGTCATACTATCCTCTGTGTCGGTGGGGCTGTCACCATGGAGAGAACTTGGCGTGAATCGAGTCCCTATCATCACTTTCATCCTATTGATCCGTTTCAGCGGGATTTGTATTGGTCCGATGAAGCACCTGTGTATGACCAGGCGAAATTAGAGGCCATCAGCAAGGATCGTTCCGTCGATGTGGTTGTCACACATACGGCTCCATCGTTCTGTGAGCCGAAAGAAAAACGTACACTGGCCCAATGGACTGCCGAGGATCCGTTGCTGCCTGCCGATGTGCAAAGGGAGCGAAAGGTCATGAATGACATTCATTCCTTCCTGAAGGAGAATGGCCATTTCCTGGAACACTGGTTCTATGGACACTTCCATGCGTCCTGGCACAACGAGATTGAAGGAGTCAGATACAATATGCTCGACATCATGGAAGTAAAAGAATTGATATAATATACAAACAAAAGATATGGCAAAGAAACAGACAGTAAATCCCTATGAGGTGGAACTGCTCGACCTCTGGAATGAGGTGGGCGGTCAGATGGTAATCAAGTACCACATAGCCACCATCAAGCCGTGACCTCCAGCAGCTACGTGACAACGGCTTTAAGACCGATGTGATGGTATGTATCATGTCTGCATTCATCGGTCACGGCAAGAACCAGGAAGAGACGTTAGCCTTTCTGGAGGAAGCTGCTGCTGGTGCAGCACCCAGCGTCACCTTCGAGGCTGCAGAGGGCGAGGCCCTGAATATCACCGGCAAGGAGAATAACCCGATGGTGAACCAACTGGTAGAAGCAATCGAGAATCAAGGATAGGAGGTGATATCATGAACGAAATGACAGTCATACAGAGTAAAATCCATGAGATACGTGGCCAACGTGTGATGTTGGATTTTGATCTGGCTGCTATGTATGAAGTAGAGACCAGAGTTTTGAACCAGGCAGTAAAGCGCAATATTGAGCGTTTTCCTGATGATTTCATGTTTCAACTGACAAAAGGTGAATTTGAAATTTTGAAGTCACAAATTGTGATATCAAAAACAACCACAGAAAAGCGTGGTGGTACTCAGAAGATGCCTTTCGCATTCACAGAGCAAGGTGTGGCTATGCTCAGCAGTGTACTGCGCTCACCACTGGCAATACAGGTGAATATTGGCATTGTTAGAGCCTTTGTAGAGTTTCGCCGTATGGCACAGCTTTACCGATGCCTGATGCAAATGCCGACGTTGCACAGTTACGGAAAGACTTTGAGGAACTGAAGCTTGACATTGAAGACATCCTGAGAGACCAGAATGACATCAATGAAAGCACCCGCACACAGTTGGATGCCATCAGCACCGCACTGGCAGAACTTCAGCCAAAAGAGCCGAAGAAGCGTAGGCCGATAGGTTTCATTCAACCCAAGGACGAAGATGACTGACGAGAGCTGTGGATATCATCATGAGGGCTACTGTTTGAAAGGTCTTCCCGGTACTTCCTGTGAGGTAGTTGGATGTGTGGCACACAGTCCCGTCGGCTATCTGTCATGGTCTGATATGACCGAGAAAGAAAAAAGCAACTTCTTGTATGACCTTTCTCATCAACTAACCACTCTTCCAGGAAAGGAACTATCTAAAGGTGACCTGCCTGTGCAAAAAAGTTAGGAGTTAGATGAACATAGCGGATTGCGCCCGGAACTGCTGGATTCTGGCATTGCATAAGTGTATAAAAACGGAGTTTTAACAAAGTAGGATTTAAATATACAGTTCCGGTACATTAGTGGATTGGTATCAAAAAAAATATGACATGAAAATAGGATATGCCCGTGTCAGTTCCTCCGGCCAGCACCTCGACATTCAGGTAGCAGCACTTACCGATGCCGGATGTAAGAAAATCTACTCAGAGAAGGTAAGTGGTGTCACCCATCGAGAGCAGCTACAGGAGTGTATGCAATACCTCCGTGAAGGTGATTGTCTGGTCATCTACAAGCTGGACAGGTTGGGGCGGTCACTGAAGGATCTGCTTGATATCATCGAGCAGCTTCAGAAGAGAAATATTAGCCTGGTATCACTCCGGGATAATATCGACACTGGCAGCACAACCGGAAAGCTGATACTCCATATCTTCGCAAGCCTCGCCGAGTTTGAACGTGACCTGATTCGGGAACGTACCGAAGAGGGTAGGGCAGCGGCCAAGAAAAAGGGTGTCAGATTTGGAAGACCTAAACAGCCGAAGCCGGAACGTGCCTCGATGTGCGCCCAACTATTCAAGAATGGTAACAGCGTGTCGGCCATCATGCGGACTACTGGCATTCGGTCCAGGAATACGGTATATAAATACCTCCGCATGGAAGGAATTGAGTTTAAAACAGAACATTAATAATAACGCTTATGGCACAGACGATAACGGAAGAGCAGAAGCAGCTGCTTCAGAGAACGGAGTTCATGGGCGGCATGAACGCCTGGGAGTACGTACAATGGCAGAATGAGGCCGACCGTCCATGGGTAGCCGCAGGAATACTGTCATTGCTGAAGAAGGGCCTCCCCTTGAACCGTTTGACCGTTTTCTGGGAGGCTGAAGATCTGCGGAACCCGCCAAAGAAGGATGAAAGGCCATTGTGTCAACATGAGCCATCAAAGGAGCTGAAAGAGAAACTGACGGAAGAGCAGAAGCAGTTGCTTCAGCAGACGACGCTCCAAGACGGCATGAACGCCTGGGAGTACATGCTTACGAGACCCAAGGACAGCCAACCCTGGATCATCGCTGGGATACTCTCGTGTATTAAAAAAGGCTACAGTCTGAACCTGTTGACCATCAGCTGGGAGGCGCGAGACTTGCGATACGCGACGAGTCAGAACGTATAATACAAACAGCCAAGAAGGTAGGTGATTATCTACCTTCAACCGTCTGGAAATCCTATGGCACAGATTAAAAAAAGCACTGCCTCCTGTTACAACACTCGGCACTAATTCACTTGGCCTGGATTATTTTGAAAGGCCTCACTTCGTCTGGCTTGTCTTCAGTGACTTCTCAGGGAGAATCTGTTGGAAATCACCCGGCGAATGAGGTCCGAGAAACCATTAAATCTCCAGTTTCTGGTTGCAAAGATACAAAGAAAATCTGAGATTACCAAAGATTTAGCAAAAAAAGAACTGCCACCATTCAGGATGACAGCTCACGACAGGCCGGTCAAAGTGAGCGCGTCATAGAGACCCGTTCCCGCAATTCCTGTCAGAAGAATGGAGTGTGGGCTTTACAACAGCGGGGAACGCATCTTTACCACCTTATGCCCAGAAAATTCTCCAAAAGTAATCGTCTTCACGTGTCATAGATGCTCGTTCGAATGAACGCCCCCTAAGCTCGACGTCTCAACCTGCAGATATCGCAAATGGAGTTATAACTCCAGAAGAAACAAATGCAAGAACCGTTATCACGTCCTTCGACGATTAGAAGAACCTGGCACCGCTACGCTCATAGGCCGGTCAAACCGAGGCCGCCGTAACCGCCTCCCGCTTCTCCCAATCCACTGCCATGCCAGGCCGCAGGTGCAAAGGTACGAAGAAAATTGTTATTATACCCATTTTTCGGCAAAAAACTTGATTTAATGTCAAGTTTTTGCTTTATAAAATTGAAGTTATGTCAATTTCTTCCTATCTTTACCTTCAAATTTTAATTTGTTTTTTCGCAGGATGCTCCTTAATGTACTGCAGCGTGTCCGTCAGCTTCTCGAACTGTTCGTCATTGAGCCGTGACCCTTCATAACCGCCTTCGTTATAGCGCAGGGCACGGGCTATCTGAGCAGCGAACACCGTGCGGTTGTGATCACTGAACGATTGTCCACCGAAAGACCACATGGTGCCTTTCTCTACTCGTTCTTCGTGGTCGAGGAAATACTCTTCGAAGGCATCCTGAAGCCAACGATAACCTTTGTGCATGCCTTCACCTGTGGCATGTTCCCAGGCGTACTGTAGTATTTCCGCCCATTTCTTGTCTGATCTTGCATCCATAACAAATTGTTTGTTGGTGTTAATCACTCTTACGGCAAGACCTTTGGCCCTGGCCGTCTCTATCATATTTTTCGTTCCTCTGGAGCGGCCATCCCAGAAGGCTATCAGGGCATCGGCATTATCTGCCATCCTCTTGTTACGGATATAACCGGCAGCCTTGCCGTCCCGTTCCCAGTCAGCCGGATAGCGCTCTATCTGATAGCCGCGCTCAGCAGCATACTGTTCTCCCAGACGGTCGGCACCCCTGGCCGTACCGCTGATGATGACAATATTGCTATCCTGCCTCTTGGAAGACAGGATAGCATCGCATTTCTGACACAGCAGCCGGTAGTCCGTAAAGTCACGGGAGCCAGCGATGATGACTCTGAAGTTCTTCATCGGTTGGCAAATTAAGGATATCCCGCACGGTACGGCCTATTAATGCTGCTGCTTTCTCATTGCGCGGCGCATACTCCAAGGATGATTCAGTGGTGTCTATTCCATAGGTTACTTTCAGAAAGTACTTCTTACCGTCCGGTGCTTTTACATGGAGGTTAAAAAATGTTTCTTCTGATTCTGATTCTCCGGAACAATGCTCACTTCTTATTTCAACGATGGGGCTATCAAGCAGTATGCCCCACAGTTTAGGTTGCTGCCCTGCAGCACCATGTTCATAACTTTTTGTGTCCATAATTGTTTTTATCTTTTTAAAAAATTTACAATCTCTGACGCTGAACCGTCTGGTTCTCCTCCGGGCTCTCGGCCTCGAAATTCATGGATGCCAGCTCACGGGCATGATTGCCGTCGATGCCTTCTCGGTGACGCTTGACCAATGAATGGTCTTCCGTATCAGAAGGTACGATACGACGTGCATCGTCAACTGTCTGGGAATTAACGTCTCCATCATTCAATGTCTTCGCTATGCCGATAGCTGCCATGAAAAGAGCAGAGATAAGACTGGAGAACAGGTCAGCACCCAGTGATGCCTGGTCGCCATTCATGCCTAACAGGTAGGCCAGCATATTCTTCGGATCATTACTGCCGGTGGCATCCGCCAACAAAGCGCCCTCCTCGGCGTTATGACGCTGTTCATCCGTCAGGTTGGGCTTCTGCTGATCTGCCAGCCATGTGTCAGCAGGAGTGGGCGTTGTATCTACCGATCCCTTCAGGTCAGCCAGCAGATCCGCATTGGTACCTTTCTTTAATACCGTACCCTGCAGATTGCCACGCACGGCAATCTCTGCAAGATAGGAAAGAGGATCAACAGCCTTAGCTTCCCCTGCAGGCTGTCCTGGATTAAGATGTTTAACCGTTAGGTGTAAGTGCGGGCCGGTGCTATTGCCAGTATTACCAGAAACACCGAGTTTCGTTCCAGCATTGACAATATCTCCTTCGGAAACACTAATCTTATCAAGATGACAGTAAGATACACGCCACTTAGAGCCATCGGCACGCTCATACTCCACAGCAACAAATTTGCCACCTCTTTTAGGCTGATAGCCAATGCTAACAACCTTACCCTGGTTCTCTGTAGCAAAGACATCCTGATATTTCGCACGTAGGTCTATACCATTATGTTTATGATTTCGGTAGGACGTTGGATCTTTACCGAAGCCATCAGACATAACAAGGTTGTCCCCAGCTACAGGGAAGCAATAAGCCATGACGACTGCCTGCTGGCTCTCTTCCGGAACGGACAAGGTGGATTGACCAGAAGGCATTACGGTAGAGCCAGCTTGACTGCGCATATAACCGATAGTTCTACTCTCACGAGTGGCCTTAGCAATGGCTTCCTGGTCATAACGGTCAAGACCATAATCTCTGATTTCACGTTCTATGGCTTTAGCATAACGGTCTGGGTCTTCCTTCGGCTTAGCAGCATAACCGGCACGACAGATGCCTAATGCCCATCCTGAATGATCATCACTCGATAGAGAATAGCAAGCACTATATATCTTATTCTGGAAGAAAAAGCGCG
>JAEEGG010010203.1_pt1 | contig 20815 bp, 18 predicted proteins | sample 9134161 | NCBI WGS metagenome assembly JAEEGG01 (sample SAMN16246543, study PRJNA631951) | gut metagenome | biome: gut microbiome; feature: rumen; material: CR-attached | host: Bos | place: Iran: Karaj | collected 2018-10 | reverse complement strand
GTAGTCCTTATCTTTCTCAAACAACGTGTAAGCCTTGAGCAACTGGCGCACGGTGTGTAGACGTTCCGACTTCTCGGAGAAGTTACGCATCAGCTCAGCCTTGCGCAGCACCTTTTCGTCGTTGGAGAGGTTCATGTGTTCCAGCTCGGCGATCTCGGCGCCCACATCCGGCATCACAAAGAAGTCGGGGTTGTTGTAGGCGGCACAAAGGGCGTCGATACCCTTTTCGGTGAGGTCCACGGTATTGAGTTTCTCGTCGATGACAAAATAAAGTTCATCGTCGATGATATGCATGTTCTCACCGCGGTTCTGCATGTAGAAGCCCTCGGTCTTTTGGAGCAGGGTCTTCATGCCTTCCTCGCTAAGGAACTTAATCAAAGCGTTGTTCTTAGGCAGACCGCGATAGGCACGGAAGAGGAGGTCGGCACCATGGCTCTTCTGCTCGTCAGAAGAGGCCGGATTCGTAAGAATCTGCTTGGCTTCAGCCAAGATGGTGGTGACCAGACGCTTCTGGCTGTCGAACAGGCGGACCACATCAGGCTTCAACTGGTCAAACTCCTGGAGGTCGCCACGTGGTGTAGGACCACTGATGATCAACGGGGTACGGGCATCGTCGATCAACACGGAGTCAACCTCGTCGACGATGGCGTAGTGATGCTTGCGTTGCACCAGCTCCTCGGGGTTGCCTGTCATGTTGTCACGCAGGTAATCGAAACCGAACTCGTTGTTGGTGCCGTAGGTGATGTCGCAGTTATAAGCACGACGGCGGGCAGCGGAGTTGGGTTCATGCTTGTCGATGCAGTCCACGGTAAGACCGAGGAACTCATACATGGCGCCCATCCACTCGGAGTCACGCTTGGCCAGATAGTCGTTGACGGTAACCACGTGCACGCCTTTGCCTGCAAGGGCATTCAGATATACCGGCAAGGTAGCCACGAGGGTCTTACCTTCACCAGTAGCCATCTCAGCGATCTTGCCTTGGTGCAGCACGATACCGCCGATGATCTGGCAGTCGTAATGCACCATATCCCATGTGACCATGTTGCCACCAGCCATCCAACTGTTCTTGAAATATGCCTTGTCGCCATCAATAGTGACATGCTCGTATTTAGCGGCTAACTCGCGGTCGAGTTCTGTGGCCTTCACCTCCACGGTCTCATGCTCGCAGAAGTATTTGGCGGCAGCCTTTACCACTGAGAAAGCCTGAGGCAGAATCTCATTCAATGCCTCTTCGATCTTCTCCAGCTCGCGTTTTTCAATCTTGTCGACCTCGGTATAGATCTTTTCCTTTTCATCGGGATCCATATCAGGGTTGGCTTCAACACGGGCTTTCAACTCGTTGATCTGAGCCACCTCGTTGGCGGTTTTATTCTTGATATATTCTTGGAACTCAACGGTTTTATGGCGGATGCTGTCAATGTCGAGTTTCACGATCTCCTCATAAGCTTGGAGTGTCTTTTGTAGTATTGGCTGCAAGGCCTTGTTATCACGTGAAGCCTTGTCGCCGAAGAGTTTCTGCAGAAATCCCATTGGTGTAAAATTAAGTTAAGAGTTATGCTTTTAGGCAAAAACCGTGCAAAGGTAGGTATTTTCCATTAAATATGGAAATATAGGACAAAAAGTCATGAAACGCTGATTCAAAACACCTTCTCGAGCATCCCACGGATGTATTCCTTGAGGGTCTGGTCAGGCGAGGGGGCCGGTGCCACGCCGATTTTGGTATCGGGCATGATGATAAAATACTCAGGAAAAGTGTGGACCTCATAACGTTCCAGCAAAAGGATGTCGTTGCCGAGATTTAGCAAAGGCCAATCGTAATGATGTTCCTCAAAACGCCTGCGATGGTTAGCCAACTGGTCTTTGGTGCTGACAGTGATGATCTGTACGCTGTCCTGCCATTGCTGATGCAGGTCGGCCAAGGTCTCAAACTGATGATCCACCGTGTATGATGAGCCATCCACAAACTGAAGCAGCACTATTGATTTCTTATAGTCCGACAACTTCACCGAAGCCTCAGTTGACGATTGTAGCTCAAAGTCGGGAGCCTCTGCACCTTGGGCAAAACGGTCAAAACGCGCCAAAGTATTAGCAACCAAGGCTTTTGTCATCTGCGACTTACTCTGTTTACTGATGGAACGGAGTTGTCCCCTCACCCACTGACGGCTTTGGTAGTCCTCGTTATACAAAGTACGCAATTGATAGATGTTGACCAAATCAGCCAGTTCAGGATTACGACCCGCAAACTCATCGGTCAGTGTAAATGTTTTGAACAAGTCTTTGAACAGATCCATATAGGATTGACAGTGGTAGAGCACGGGCTTGCCGTCATAATACTCGTCGATCACTTTTTTCCCACCATCAGCGTTCACAGCCATCTGGACAGCGGCTATTCGGTAGGTGTTGTATTGAAGCACGTATGGGTCAGTGACATGCAGCTCATCGACAATCGTAGCACGGATGGAGTCGAGATAGCGATACTGCCGACGACGAAACAGCTCATCGAAATAGTTCAGCACGTAATAGTCAATAATCTCTTGTGAAATCACTATCTGACGGTAAACCCCTTTGTCAGTCGCGGTCCTCACCCGTAAAGTCGGCGACTCGCGTTCAAAGTAAGAAGCGTTAGGATCTGCCTCAGGAACGACAATATTAACCTCGTAAGAGGCTCCAGGAGCGATCACCAAATCGGCACTTTCGAGCCCCACAAAGATAGCTGCAGGCATGGTCTTCTGTACTTTGCCTTCCAAGATGAAAAAGCCTCGTTCGTCAGCGGAAGTCTGGGCTACCAGGGTCTCATGCATGTTCAGCAGGTCGTCATAGACCATCAGACGCACCAAAGCCTCGGGACGGTTGACACGGCCGGTAATAGTGACGTTTTGCCCAATGAGAAGCAAAGGCAACAACGACAAGAGAGAGACTATTATGTACTTTAGACGATTCATAACTTTGTTCCGCTCAAGACCACCTCTTCAGGGACAAAGCGAGAGGTGTCGCCACCGTTTTTATAAATGTCGCGTACCACACTGGAGCTGACGCCTACCAATTCGCTTTCGGTCAGCAAAAACACGGTCTCCAACTCGGGATGAAGGCGTTTGTTAGCGTGGCAAATCATGTTCTCGTACTCGAAGTCGGAGCCGCTACGAAGGCCACGGATAATGAAACGTGCGCCTACCTTCTTGCAAAAATCGGCAGTAAGGCCATCGTAGCTTTCAACGATGATATTCGGATAGTCGGCAAAGACATCCTTAGCCCATTTAATGCGGTTTTCCAATGGGAAAGTGGAGCGTTTCTCCATGTTGACGCCAACGGCGACGTAAATGATGTCGAACATCGGCAAAGCTCTCAACACAATGGAGCGGTGACCAAGGGTGATGGGGTCGAATGAGCCCGGGAAAACGGCGATTCTTTTCATAGATAAAAGATATAAGTTGAGATAATAGTTTTCAATTCTGATTCTAGGGTTTCGGCGATGGAACGATAGGTGTTTTTCAAAAACCATTCCAGATCGTACTCACTGAGGAAAGTGACCTCGGTGATATCCTCATCGGTCTGAGGGTTGGTATGCGAGGTGTCGTCAGCGGTCATCAGGAACCATGAGGTTTGCTTCAGTCGCCATTCGTCTTCGTAAAGGTAGCAATGCCATGATGACGGCAGCTGGCGGATGATCTTCAGGCCCATCAATCCCGTTTCCTCTTCCACCTCACGGATAGCGGCAGTGGCGATGTCCTCTCCCTCCTCAACATGGCCTTTGGGCAGGTCGGGGATACCATGGCGCTGGATGGCGGCAAACTGTCCTTCCTGCACCACCACCCCACCGGCGGCAGGAGCCATATAGAAGGTACGGCACAATGCGGCAGACAGCACTTCGGGACTGACATGGTCGATTACGACATCGTCAGTAAGGTTCACAACCAGCCATTGACGAAGAAAATTATGGATTTTTTCAACCTCATAAGACTCTGATTGTTGGGCGGTTGCATCCAAAATCAGATCTTTTTCATCGATATTCGGAAAAATCAAAGCGCGTTGTTCATAGAAAATTTTGTACATTTGTAACCGAAATCTTTGGGGTTTTCAATCCGCAAAAATAGACATTTTATGAAATATGACGACTCTTCGCTGATTTTAGCAAATCATCTTTTGCAAATCAAAGCCGTAAAACTCAGTCCGAGCAAACCTTTTACCTGGGCATCGGGATTACACAGCCCGATCTATTGCGACAACCGTGTCACCTTGTCATATCCCTCAGTGCGTACCTTCATACGCCAGCAGTTTGTTGAGCAGATGATGCAGCATTTTGGTAAGCCAGACGTCATTGCTGGCGTAGCTACAGGAGGCATTGCCCAAGGCGCTTTGGTAGCACAGGAACTGGGACTGCCGTTCTGCTATGTCCGCTCTGAAAAGAAATCTCATGGCATGCAAAACCAGATCGAGGGTGTCGTCGAATCCGGTCAGTCGGTCATCGTTATCGAGGACTTGGTCTCCACCGGCAAGTCAAGTTTGTTAGCCGTTGACGCTCTTCGCGAAGCTGGCGTCAATGTCAAAGGCATGCTTGCCATCTTCACCTACCAGTTGCAGTCAGCGGCAGACAACTTCAAAGCCAAAGATTGTGAGCTCTACACCTTGACCAACTACGAGACCTTGATCCACAAGGCCATTGAGGAAAACTACATCACCCCCGACGATCAACAGTCGCTCATGGAATGGCGTAAGGATCCGCAAGCCTGGTCAGACCAACATTAAACAAACTTGATCTCTTTAATGTCGTAAACATATTTCTCACCAGATTCGTCGATGGTCTCCAATCGGCCAAATGAATCTATTCCTGTGATGAAACGTCTTACTCTCTCACCGTTGACTTCGTAATCGGCCCAAATGCGGTAACGATAAAGACGGCTTAAATACGCTTCCTTGACTTTAGCGACACCATCAAGCGAGCGCAACTGCTGAATCCGTTGATCCACAGCGTCGACCAGTTGCTTAAGCAAAAGCTCCAAAGCTACTTCTTCGTTTAAGATCATTTTCATCGAAATCGGATGCGTTGGCCAATCTCGAAAACACATCTGATTGACATTCAAACCTATACCGATCACTGAAACACCCATATCCATACCATGAATGGTACTGTTGATCAGGATACCGCAAAGCTTTTGGTCTCCATAATAAAGGTCGTTGGGCCATTTCACCGAAAGCGCTTCCGAAGGCAACCGTTTGTCAAGCACATCAAGCAGCCCCAATGGCACCGCTTGGGAAAGCAGAAACTGGTCAGCTGCCTTGAGGAATGCCATGTCGACACCCATGCTGAAAGTGAGATTCAAGCCAGGTTCGCTCTCCCAGACGTTAGTACCCATGCCCTTGCCAGCAGTCTGCTCATCGGCATAGACCACACACCGGGCACGTTCGTGTTCGTTAATTTCCTGAAGATAAGTGTTGGTCGAAACGACCTTCTCAAGATGAAGAAAACGAAATGGCATCATTTGACCACCGTTCTCCAAGCCTTATCGCCAACCTTGACGGCATAAACGCCAGCACCGAAGCCGCTGAGGTCGATTTGGAGTTGTCCCTCGGCGACGCCAGTATAGACGCATTGACCGGTCAAATTATAGACTGCAACAGTTTGTTCGCCTTGACAAACAACGTTAATGAGGCCAGTGGTCGGATTGGGGAAGATCCGAGTTAGCTCATTCTGGGACTCTTCCACGCCAGAAGTAGCGCCATAAGAAAACTCATTGCTATCGCTAGCTCCGAAAGTTGTACCATAAAAGAGCGTCTTGCTACCAGCTTTCACATAATACATTCCATTATTTGTAATGCCATCACCACCGGCATCATAGATGGTAAAGTCATAACAAGCATCGTCAGTCACATTCAAAGTCTCGGTATATGTATGATTTGTTTGGTCGTAAGAGCCACCCTCCTGAACCATCTCACCTGTGGTCAGGTTCATCAGTCGCCATGTCAGTTCTTGAGGATTGGCATCGGTTTTAATAGTCAACTTGATAGTCACGTTCGAGTTTTCAGGCGATCCATCAAAGGTCGTGGAAAGCATATTGTTTTTCGGACCTTCATCGGCCATGCCATTAACGCTGACAATCCTAACAACCAAGTTATTCTCTTCTTGCACAGCAAAAGCAACCTCTCCCAATTCAACGGTAGTGCTTTCAAACAAGCCCAGGCTACCTGTCCATTCCACGGTTTTCAAAACCTCGTCATTGACAAGCACCTCAAATTCAACATTCGTCAAAGTCTGATTGCCATAATTAGACATAGCAACCTTGGGTTCAGCCAAGCCACTGCAATTCATGCTTTTCACATTGGAAAGCTCGCTGATGGCTGCCTCATAATCATAAAAAGGAACGGGGGACTCGCTCGATTTGCAGGCTTGGTACACCTCTTTGGTGTCGGGATTCTGAACCCATGCGATGGCGTCAATCATGTTGACATCGTAAACATTGGCCATTTTCCAAGTGAAAGAGTAGGCGAAATAATCGCCTGCCATCAAGTTGCCCAGAGAAGTGCCTGAAGCTGCTGGAAGGAGCTTTTTCATCACGCTGTAGAAATCACGTTCTCCATTGCTTCCAGGAGCAGAAGCGTAATGGATTTCCTTCTCGATAACGCCCACAAAAAGTTTCGAAGCGCCCGAGATATCAGTCGATGCGCGTCCCATCACATGCACGGTGACAGTATTGGAGGCTTCATCAACATCACATCTGAGACGCATCTCCAAGGGAGATTCGATGGGAAGCCAGTTGTTGACCATATTCTGATTCAAACTACCCGGATTACCAGCATAACGAATACCATCAACAACGGTATGAGGCACCGAGTTGACATTATAAACGCCTTTTCTCGAATTGTTGTCAGCCTGATTATGAAGATACATCGGATCGTTGGCGCCTGGCCAGTTCATGTGGTACTTGATGGCTACCACGCGATCACCGTTGTTATTGATAAGCGCATCCAACCCAGGATTGTATTGTGCGCACGGGCCGCAGCTCGTATTTGTAAAACATTCAAAAAGCAACACCCTCTCGTTTTGGGCGTTCAGTTTAATAGACACAAGCATCAGTAAAGACGCAATGAGAAATGTAGTTTTTTTCATTATGATAAAGAATTTGCAAATTTTGATGCAAAAATAGATTTTTTTCATAACTTTGCAAACTGATTTTAATCATTAAATAAAAATAGAATTAAAAAATATGAAAAAGACACTTTTTACTCTAATGCTTCTTGCCGTCGTGTCATTCATGTCGGCTCAGAGCCTCCAATTTGAATGCGATGGCGTAGTTTACCAAGATGGGCAAACGATCATCGCCACGTATGACGAATCCATGTTTGAATATGCTGTCCACCTGCACATCCGCAATCTCACTGATAATGATCAGAACGTTATTGTAGTTCAAGATGTTATCGAAGAAGTAGCAGGTGCCATGGTATACATGTGCTGGGATCAATGCGCAGCTCCCAACAATCATATTGAAGATGGTCCTGTGGCTATCCCCGCTCAATCCTTGTCGGATAACGAGCTGTCATGCCACGCTATGTTCTCAAAGACCTCCAATGTCGTGAAGGCAAACTACTCCGCATACGATCGTGCCAATCCAGATGAAAAAATCAATATCATTGTTCTTTTCGGACCTGGTGCCGGCACTGAAGAGCACACCATCCGTCTTGGCCAAGCCTATCCCAATCCAGCCAGCAGCCAAGTCCATTTCGACTTCAGCCGCAACGGCAATTCTAATGTCAATGTGATGGTTTACAACCTCTTGGGACAGGAAGTGAAATCACAGATTGCCAGCGGTAATCAAGGCAGAATCAGCATCGCCGTGGATGACCTCCAACCCGGTATCTACTTCTGCAGCTTCAGAGTTGACAACGAGGTGGTGAGAACCGAAAAGTTCATTGTGAAGAGATAAAATGATCACTGAAGAGCAAGCCAAGCAAAACATCCGCGAGCTGATAGAATACATCGGCGACGATCCCGACCGCGAAGGGCTGAAAGCCACTCCCGATAGGATTTTGCGGATGTTCAAGGAGATGTTTCGTGGTTATGACCCGAGCCAAATGCCCGTCATCACCACCTTCCCCAACGGTCAGGACGGCATCATTTATGACAACATGGTCATTGACAATGGGCCGTTCTACTCCGTTTGCGAGCACCATTGCCGCACCTTTTTCGGCGAATATTGGTTCGCCTATATCCCGAACAAGAAAGGCAGAATCTTAGGTCTCTCGAAAATCGGCCGCGTCATCGACTATTGTTCCTCGAAACTGCAAGTTCAGGAGCGTTTGGTACAGGAAGTAGTTGAAGTGCTGACCGAGGCCTTAGGCGACGAGAATCCGCCACGTGGCATGGCTCTCATGATGAAAGGCCGCCACATGTGCAAGGAAAGTCGCGGCGCTCGCAAGGAAGGCTACATGATCTCGACCTACCTCACCGGAGTGTTCAAGTCAGACCTGCGCGTGAGAAACGAGTTCATGTCGTACATCAAGGAATGGAAGCCTTAAAACAAAATTTCAGAAAGATACAGCAATTAAACGAAATAATTCCTATTTTTGTAGCACAATTCCAAGTCTGAAGAAAGATGGCCGAGATGAACATCATATTGTCCGAGATTGAGGTCAAGGTGAGGAAACTCATCGATGCGAATCACCAGCTCACCGAAGAAAACAGACGGTTGGCGAACGAGAACCAGGCGCTTCGTGAAGAGAACGAGACGCTCAATCAAGCAAGCCAGGAGTTGCACGAAAAGATAAATAAAACAACAATTGTAAACGCACTCGGTAACAACGAGGAAGAGATTAAAGAAGGAAGGAAGCTCATCAAGGAGTTGATCAAGGAGATCGACCAGTGCGTCTCAATTTTGAACACTAAAGAGTAAGTCAGATAAAGCGTCAGCACCATGGATGAAATCACGATCAATATTGTCATTGCCGACAAGTCGTATAAACTGACAGTGTCCAAGGCTGACGAGGAGATGGTGCGGAAAGCGGCCGCGATGATCAACGACAGAATTAAGTCGTATTCGGCACATTACGCCTTCAAGGACATGCAGGATTTGCTGTCGATGACAGCCTTGCAGTTTGCCACCTCCGCCGTGAAATACGAACAGGAACTTGCCTATAGGGATCAGGATATGGGACAAAAGCTCAACGAATTGAACGCCTTGCTGAGCGAACAAGTATAATAGTTCTTTGAAAATTTAGATACTGTCTGTCCGAACGCATCAGGTAAACTCAACATTAAAATCAAATCAACAGGTTTACTCGTGTACTGTAAAAACAGGCCTCATCCTCTTCGGAGGAGCACTCTGGTGCCGGTGGACGTTTGCGCAACGCGGTGACCACAAGCGTGTCTTTTAGGGTTTATTCTTTTCCCTTTAGGACAGACAGTCTCTTTTTTCTCTCGCCCCCTGCATCCGAGTAAAACAGAAGTAAAATGTTATTACTCACAGCCAATTTAACCATTATCCTACCTATCGCAGGCCTTATTGTAGGCTTGGCATTAGGTTACTTTATTACCGCTACCCTACTCAAAAAAGCCGTAACCAAGGAAGCCAACGCCTACCTTGAAGAGGCCAAGGAAAAGGCCGAAGTCATCAAGAAAGAACGCATCCTCCAAGCCAAGGAGAAGTTCCTTCAAATGAAAGACGAGCACGAGAAAGCGTGCAACGAGCGCAAGCGTGAGCTGCAAAAGACCGAGAACAAGGTGAACCAGATGCAGCAGCAAGCTAACCAAAAGATGGAAGAGATCCAGCGCAAGAGCAAAGAAGTGCAGACCATGCAGGACAAGCTGACCGCACAACAGGAAGCCGTCAACAAACGCAAGGCTGAACTTGACCACATCTACGAAGAAGAATCGAAGAAACTGGAAAGCATCTCCGGCCTCTCTGTCAAGGACGCTAAGGATCAGCTCATCGAGCTCATCAAGGACGATGCCAAGGCCGAAGCCATGGTGTATGTGAAAGAGATCACTGAAGACGCCAAGATGACCGCTCAGCAAGAAGCCAAGAAAGTGGTGTTGGAGACCATCCAACGTACCGCCGCTGAGACCGCCATCGAGAATACCGTAAGCGTGTTCAACATCGAAAACGACGAAATCAAGGGACGCATCATCGGTCGTGAAGGCCGTAACATCCGCGCCCTCGAAGCCCTCACCGGTGTGGAGATCATCATCGACGACAGCCCAGATGCCATCCTGCTCTCAGGATTCGACCCGATTCGCCGTGAGATCGCCCGCCTGTCGCTCCAGAAACTGGTCACCGACGGCCGCATCCACCCCGCACGTATCGAGGAAGTGGTTCATAAAGTCGAAAAACAAGTGGAACAGGAGATCATCGAGACTGGTAAACGTACCGTCATCGACCTCGGCATCCACAACATGGCCGCTGATTTGATCAAGATGATCGGCCGCATGAAATACCGTTCCTCATACGGACAGAACCTGCTGCAACACTCCATTGAGGTTGCCAAGCTGAGCGCCACCATGGCTGCCGAGCTGGGCCTGAACCCCAAGACTGCCAAGCGCGCTGGTCTGCTCCACGACCTCGGCAAGGTAGCTGAGAATGAAGAAGAGCTACCGCACGCCATCTTGGGTATGAAGGTCGCCGAGAAGTTCAAGGAAAAACCCGACGTATGCAACGCCATCGGTGCCCACCACGACGAGATCGAAATGGAAACCCTGATCGCTCCTATCGTTCAGGTGTGCGACGCCATCTCCGGTGCACGTCCAGGTGCACGCCGTGAAGTCGTTGAGGCTTACATCCAGCGTCTGAACAAGCTGGAAGAGATGGCCATGAGCTATCCAGGCGTGGTGAAGACCTACGCTATCCAAGCCGGCCGTGAGCTCCGCGTCATCGTGGGTGCCGACAAGGTAACCGACCAAGACGCCGACCGCATCGCCTACGACCTGTCGAAGCAGATCCAGAACGAGATGACCTACCCAGGCCAGATCAAGATCACTGTGATCCGCGAGACACGCGCCGTGAGCTTCGCAAAATAAAATTCAGGAAGCTTGTAACAACTTCTTTCATGACGCTACTTTGTAGTGTTATGAAAGAAGTTTTTTTATATTATCTCTGGGAGGGGCGCATGTTTTGGGGCGATTTGATCACGGATCAAGGGGCGCCTGTACAAATCATCGATCCAGGCTATAGAAACACGGATTCAGGGCCTGATTATCTGGAGGCTAAAATCAAAATTGGGGAACAGTTATGGGCGGGTCATGTAGAGATTCACGTGAAGGCATCCGACTGGAACCGGCACGGGCATCAGCATGACAAGGCCTACGACAACGTGATACTCCATGTGGTTTACGAAAACGACCTCAAGGTGAACCGCATCCCTGTGTTAGAGCTAAAAGGACGCTTCGATGAAAGGCTGTATGCGCAATATGAGAACCTCATCGTCTCCCAACGCTGGATTGCTTGCGAGCGAAGCTTGGAGCAAGTCTCTCCTTTCGTAAAGTTAGCCTGCCTCGAACGGATGGCCGTTGAACGCCTGGAAGAGAAATCAAACAATGTGTCCAAGATACTAAGTACCAATAAGTTTGATTGGGAAGATACATTTTATAGGCTATTGCTGCGTTATTTGGGCATGAAGGTCAACAACGAGGCCTTTGAATACTTATCCAATATCCTGCCATTCAAAGTTTTACTAAAACACGCTGACAATCTCCTTCAAGTGGAAGCCATGTTGTTGGGTTGCGCTGGTTTTCTTGAATTCGAAAGTGAGGACGCCTATCCACAGCTGCTCCAGCGCGAGTTCAGCGTGATGCGGGCTAAATTCGGCTTGTTGGTAATGCCAGAAGAACGGTGGAAATACATGCGGATGCGTCCCGTAAACTTCCCCACCGTGCGATTGGCTCAATTGGCACAGATGATCCACTTGAACGGATGCCTTTTCTCGAAAATCAAGGAGGCTACCAGCGTTGATGAAGTGAAACTCCTATTCAACGTGAAAGCCTCTGAATATTGGGATACACATTACCGATTTTCTGTTGAGGGTCCTGCCAAACCGAAACATTTGGGAGAAAGCACCGCAGATGTGCTGATCATTAATGCCGTAGTGCCACTATTATTCTGCTACGGCCGATTTCACAAAGACGAAAGCTATTGCGGAAGAGCCTTACAGTTTTTAGAGGACCTCACAGCTGAGGACAACAGCGTCACTCGTAGTTTCACCGCCTGTGGTATAACTTCCGCCAACGCCATGCAGTCGCAAGCGGTGTTGCATCTCTATAACCACTACTGCCGGCGAAAGCAATGTTTGGAGTGTAGCATTGGCAATTATTTGTTGAAGCGTAACTGACAATGCGTTTTTTTTCATAATTTTGCACCTTGATTAAAAAGAACTTAATTATGGAAAACGATCAATTCAAACTGCCCGAAAACGCACAGCGTGAACTGAAGCCGGGCGAAGAGTACGAACCTATTCTTTCCAAAAACAAGAAATACCAGGAAGTAACGGTATGGTCGGTGTGTATCGGCCTGTTGATGACCATCCTGTTTTCGGCTGCTGCCGCCTACCTCGGACTGAAAGTCGGCCAGGTGTTTGAAGCGGCCATCCCGATTGCCATCATCGCCATCGGTCTCACGGGACTGACCCGTAAAAACGACGCCTTGTCACAAAACGTCATCATCCAAAGCATCGGCGGATGCTCTGGCGGCGTGGTGGCCGGTGCCATCTTCACCTTGCCTGCACTTTACATCCTGCAAGGCAAGGGCTACCAGATTGAGATCAATTTCTGGCAGGTGTTCATTGCCTCGCTGCTTGGTGGCATCTTGGGCATCTTGTTCCTTATCCCCTTCCGCAAGTATTTCGTGAAGGAACAACACGGCAAGTTCCCCTTCCCAGAAGCCACGGCGACAACGCAAGTCTTGGTCAGCGGACAGAAAAAGGGTAAGGACTCCCTCCTGCTCGTCGTCAGCGGCTTGATCGGCGGTTTGTACGACTTCATCGTGTCGACCTTCGGCTGGTGGTCAGAGACCGTCACCACCCGCATGATGGGCTGGGGCGCAGCTTTGGCTGACAAGGCCAAGCTGATGTTCAAGGTGAACACCGGTGCCGCCGTTCTTGGCTTGGGTTATATTATTGGCCTGAAATATGCTTTCATCATTTGCTGTGGTTCTATGCTCGTTTGGTTTATCATCATTCCTGGCATGAACCTTATCTGGGGCGACCAGGTCATCGACCTGATGAACACCGGTGTGCTGAACACCATTGGCGAGATGGCACCTGAACAGATTTTCAAGGACTATGCTCGTCACATCGGCATCGGCGGTATCGCCATGGCCGGTGTCATCAGTATCATCAAGTCGTGGAAAGTCATTAAATCATCCGTAGGATTGGCTGCCAACGAATTCAAGGGCAAGAAAGCCTCTGCTGAACCCGTCGACCGTACCCAGAGCGACCTCTCCATGAAGACCGTCGTTATTGGCATCGTAGCCGTGTTGATCATCACCTTCCTGTTCTTCTGGTTTGGCGTGGTGCATAACTTCGGCCATGCCTTGATCGGCATTTTGGTTGTGGCCGTCATTGCCTTCTTGTTTACGACAGTGGCCGCCAACGCCATTGCCATCGTAGGTAGCAACCCTGTGAGCGGCATGACGCTGATGACCTTGATTTTAGCCTCATTGGTGATGGTTGCCGCTGGATTGAGTGGTCCTGGCGGCATGACAGCCACCTTGATCATCGGCGGCGTGGTATGCACAGCTTTGGCTGTGGCAGGTGCCTTCATCACTGACCTGAAAGTAGGTTATTGGATTGGTACGACCCCAAAGAAACAAGAGATATGGAAGTTCGTCGGCGTAGCTGTGGCCGCTGCCACCGTGGCTGGCGTGATCATGGTGCTGAACAAGGCTTACGGCTTTGTTGGCGAGGGTGCTTTGGTAGCTCCACAGGCCAACGCCATGTCGGCCGTCATCGAACCTATGATGTCTGGCGGTAGCGCTCCTTGGTTGCTTTACGGCATCGGTGCTGCCATCGCTTTGATCCTCAATTTCTGCAAGGTGCCAGCTTTGCCTTTCGCTTTAGGTATGTTCATCCCGATCGACCTGAATATTCCGTTGCTCATTGGCGGTGCCATCTCATGGTTCGTCAGCTCACGCAGCAAAGATCAGAAACTCAACGATGCCCGCTACAACCGTGGCACCCTGATTGCCTCTGGCTTCATCGCCGGTGGCGCCTTGATGGGTGTAGTGAGCGCCATTATGCGTTTTGCCAATGTCGACTTAATGGCTCGTACTGCTGATGGAGGCCTCTTCAACGAGCTTCCGCTTGCCGGCCTCATCGCATTGGTGATGTACATCGTCATCATCGTTTACATGATCTGGGATTCAAAACGCGCTAAAGTAGAAGAATGAAAAAAAACGCTTTTATTCTAACGCTATTATTGACGGTATCGCTTTCGCTGTTTGCAGAACATGTTGATCCCGAGACCGCTCGTAAAGTAGCGACCACCTTCCTAAACAACAACGGCGCCAAGTCCAACCAACTGGTTGACCTCTCGAAGACAGCTGGTTTCCAAAACCTTTATATCTTCACCACCGAAGAGAGTTTCGTCATCATAGCTGCCGACGACTGTGTTCAACCCATTTTGGGCTATTCTACCGAGAATCCATTTGGTACAGGAAAAATGCCTGAGAACCTGTTTTGTTGGCTGGAAGGCTATGACGAGCAAATTGCTTACGCTGTCAGAAATGGGCAAAAAGCAACAAACGAAGTTGATGAAGCTTGGAGGCTACTTTTGACTGGTGCAATGCCTGAAACAAAAGACGCCCCTTCCTATTTGATTCAGACCCAATGGGATCAAAACTCGCCATACAACCATCTCTGTCCTCCTATCGAAAATCCAAAACTAACCGGATGTGTAGCCACAGCCATGGCGCAGATCATGAAATACTACAAATATCCGACCCATGGTTTCGGGAGTCATTCCTACACTCCCTCGGCTCATCCTGAATATGGTGAACAGTTTGTGGATTTTGGATTAGCAACGTATGACTGGGAAAACATGATCGCCTCATACTCTGGCGATTATAATACCAGTCAAAGAGATGCAATCGCCAAATTAATGTACCATTGCGGCGTTTCGGTAAACATGAATTATGGTAGCAATGGCGAAGAAAGCGGTGCTTTTACCTCTGATGTAGCTGATGCCCTGAAGAACTATTTCAACTACAGCCAAACCGTCCATTATGTCTCTAGAGCATCATATAACGACACACAATGGAAAAATATACTTATACAAGAACTCGAAGCAACTAGGCCCATACAATATTGCGGTTCAAAGATTAAGGATGGGAGGCGATCCGGTCATTCCTTCATTTGCGACGGTTATGATAATGTAACGGACAAATTTCATTTCAACTGGGGTTGGGGAGGTAGTTCTGATGGATGGTTCTTCATTTCTGATTCAGGAACTCCTCAGGTTCAATATAACTTGGAGCAAGGAGCCATCATTGGTATCAAACCCATTTCCTATAATGAGCATCCGACAAATCTTGTTGGCACTGTTTCCGGACGCACCGTCAACCTGAATTGGAACGGGATAGAAAGTGCCAGCTCTTATAATGTGTATCGAAACTATAATCTCATTGCCAACACCACCTCCTGTTCTTTCAACGATGCCAACGTAAGTCTTGGAACTCACATGTATTTTGTTCGTGGAGTGCAAAATGACAACGTTTCCTTACCATCCAACACCTCAACAGCAACCGTGACTTTTGGTGGAACGACAGAGGAACTAAAGATAGAACGCCTTCAGGCGACGTATGATGACGGCAACGTGGGTTTACAATGGGCCGCTCCATATCGATTGAATTATATCGATTATTATTCTTTCGATGGCGCATGTTATTATTGGGGTCCTGAAGCTAATGAGCCATTCTATTGGGGAGCTCGATTCCCTGCTTCTTTGTTATCATCGGGTACTGCTCTTACTTCAGTCACAACCTTTTTTTACACTGAAGGTCAGTATTACACCTACATTTACCAATGCACAGGGGGCATTCCATCAGGCGAGCCCATTGTAACGGTAACAGGACACTATTCAAAGGGCTGGAATGACATTCACTTTACTTCAACTGAGCTCAATCATGAACAAGACCTTTGGGTAATTTTCAAAAGCACCGCCATCCCTTATCCGCTTATTGTCGGAGAATACTACACTGATGAGGGGAATTACTATTCTACCAATGGAAGCAACTGGCGGCATATTATAGGTTATTCCTTTTTCGTTTCAGCCAATCTCTCCGATGGGACTTTCACGTATAACATCTATGATGGCGATACCAAAATAGCCAGTAGTCTGACGGCACCTAATCACACCTTGAGCAATATTGGTCTGAATGTTGCTCATCAGTATAGTGTAAAAGCTCAAAAAGGAGAAACCGTGGCCGAGGCGTCAAACATGATTGGTTTCACTCGAGGCACAGCCTCTATCTCCAGCTTAAAATTGGGTGATAAGGACCAAATGACTGTGACCAATAGCAGCACCCTCACTGTCGGAACGCTCATCAACACCAATCCTGACAACCTGATTCTGGAAAACGGCGCCCAATTGATTAGCAATAGCACCGAAGTTATGGCTACAGTCATGAAAGCCATCAAAGGGTATAAAACCATTGACAATAAAGGCAATTGGTATCTTATCGCCTCTCCGATGACCGAACAACTTGACATCGTAAATTCCACCAATCTGTTGACCACGAATGCCACCGACTACGACCTGTACATCTTCAACCAATCAAATGAAACAGAATGGCTCAACTATAAGCAAAACCACTTCACCACTATTGACAATAAAACTGGTTATCTGTACGCCAACAAGGATGACATTGACATAGCCTTTGTCGGGACCCTAAATAATACTAACGGTATCGTAACCATTGCCTATATTGATGATCAAGAACACTCAGGTTTCAACTTAGTGGGTAATCCTTTCCCATGCAATGCCACCATCAGCAGGGATTTCTATCGTATCGTGGAAACCTTAGAAGGATCAAAGATACTAATAGCCACAGATCCTACCATTGCTCCCATGGAAGGCATTTTCGTGAAAGCCATAGATACTAATGACAACAGCATTACTTTCAGCAAACCAACAGCCAAAGAATGCCATACTTCTGAAAGTGCAATCACCATGAGTGTTGGTCATGGCCAAGACGGCGTGTTAGACATTGCTCGCATACGTTTCAGTGGAGAGACCAACTTAGAGAAGCTCTCTCTTAGGGAAGGTGGAACCGAACTTTTCATTCCACAAAATGGAAAGAAATACGCTTTGGTGGTCAACCCTGAGTTAAGCGAGACACCGATAAGCTTCAAGGCTTCCACCGACGGCACCTACACTCTGACCGTTTCAACAACTCCCAACTCCCAACTCTCACCTCTCACTTACCTCCATCTCATCGACAATCTCACCGGTGCCGACATCGACCTACTACAAAGCCAAAGCTACACTTTCGAAGCCAAGGCTGACGACTTTGAAAGCCGATTCCGCCTGCTTTTCAGTGCTGTCGAAAACACAAACTCCAATACCACTGACATCACTGACGGCGTGACGCAGATTCTGGATGTGACTGGACGCTTCGTTGGGACTAACGTCAACGAGAACATGAAACCAGGCGTCTACATCCTGCGCACCATCAATGGAAACGAAATCAAAACAGAAAAAATCATCATTAAATAAAAGCTTATGAAATACAACAGAGTACTTTTGAAACTTAGCGGTGAAGCGCTGATGGGCAGCCAGCAATACGGCATCGACCCACAACGTTTGAACGATTATGCCGACGAAATCATCGAGGCTGCCAAGAGCGGTGTGCAAATCGGTATCGTCATCGGCGGCGGCAATATCTTCCGCGGCCTGCAAGGCGCTTCCAAAGGCATGGACCGCATTCAAGGCGACTACATGGGCATGCTCGCCACTGTCATCAACTCAATGGCACTGCAGTCGACCCTTCAAGGCAAAGGACAAAAAGCCACCCTGCTCTCCGGTCTTTACATCGACCGTATTGCCGACACTATGAGCTCGGCCAAGGCCATCCGTCTACTGGAAGAAGGCCACATCGTCATCATGGGCGGTGGCACTGGCAACCCCTTCTTCACCACCGATACCGGTAGCGCCCTCCGCGCTGTGGAAATCAAGGCCGACATCATCCTGAAAGGCACCCGCGTGGACGGCATCTACACCGCCGACCCCGAGAAAGATCCTACCGCCACTAAGTTCGACCACATCACCTACGACGAAGCCTACCAGCGCAACCTCAAAGTAATGGACATGACCTCCTTCACCATGTGTAAGGAAAACAACATGCCCATGTATGTGTTCGATATGAACACCAAAGGCAATCTGCTGAAGGTTCTCAAGGGAGAAGAAGTCGGAACACTTGTTACGAAGTAAATGATCAGAAAACATCATTTAAGGAAGGTGCGGAACAAGACCAGCCGCAAGCTGGATTACGTCCTCTTGGGTGTGGTCCTACTGACGGCTTTTGGACTGCGCCTTTGGAAGAACGAACTGTGGTCGGGACTGCTGTTTGCATTCCTCAACGTGGCTGCTATAGGTCTCGTATACTATATCGGCAAGCTGTGGAACTGCCGCAAGACTGGATTACTGGCTGCCACTTTCTTCGCCGTCAGCCAACTCACGATGTTTCAAGGACAACTGCCAGAGATTACAACACCGTGGCCTGTGCTCGTCGTGGATTACCTGAGATACAGCATGTATGATTCCTACCTCTTCATGTTCGCCACCGGGATACTGGTAATCTTGCCATTCATCCTTGGACGTTGGAACAAGAAAGTGCGCATCATCGGCTGGGTCAGCATCGCTGGCTTCTTAGTCCTCCCACTTTTCTTTTTCCCTTTCTTTATCATCACAGTTTTCTCATTCTACCGCAGCAGCACCATGTCTAAGTCTCAAACAGCAATTGCGGTCATCGGATTGCTTTTCATCGGAACTTGTGCCTTAGTTTTATAAAAAATGTTATTTTTGCACTCAAATTTCTTGAACTATGACAGACGAATCTCAATTTGTATTAGACGAAGCCACTGAAAGCATGGACAACACCATCAAGCACTTGGAGCATGAGTTCCAGGGCATCAGGGCAGGTAAAGCCAGTCCGGCCATGCTGAACGGCGTTATGGTTGAATATTACGGCACCACCGTGCCCATCGAGCAGACCGCTAACATCGGCTGCCCCGATGCACGCATGATCGTTGTGGTTCCGTTCGACAAGAGTGCACTCAATAATATCGCCAAGGCTATTCTGAACGCCAATTTGGGATTCAACCCCATGAACAACGGCGAGCTGCTCCGTATCTCCGTTCCCCCGTTGACCGAGGAGCGCCGTCGCGATCTCGTCAAGCGCACCAAGACCGCTGCTGAAGATGCCAAAGTGGGCATCCGCAACATCCGCCGCAGCGCCAACGACGAAGCCAAGAAACTTGAAAAGGATACCATCTCAGAGGACGAGTCGAAACTGCTTCAGGAAGAAATCCAAAAGCTCACCGACAAATATATCAAGAAAATTGATGACCTCACAGAGTTGAAGTCAAAAGATATTTTGACAGTGTAAAAGAAAAAGGAGCCGATCGGCTCCTTTTTCTTTTATTCCAAGACGTTCTCTATCGCCATCCCGAATAGCCGCTCCAACGTCAGGCCGAAGCAACGCGCCTGCGATGGAATGATACTCGCATCCGACATACCCGGAACGATGTTCGGCTCAATGAAGAACACGCCTTCGTCAATGACGATGTAGTCCATACGGACAAAACCCTTACATTCCAATTTTTCATACAGCATTGCCGTAGTGGCCTTGATTTCAATTTCGATGTCCTCGTCTACTTGGGCCGGCGTTATCTCGTCACATTTGCCAGCGGTGTACTTCGCTTCATAGTCGAAGAACTCATTCTTGCTGCAAATCTCGGTAAGCGGGAACACCATCATCTTGCCTTTGTAGCACATGGCACCGCAACCAAACTCACGGCCATCGACGAACTTTTCGCACATCACCTGACTGCCTGCCGCCATGGCTGTTTTAATAGCAGGAGCTAATTGCTCAGCAGTCTTCACCTTGGTCACGCCCACGCTGGAGCCGTTGCAAGTCGGCTTCACAAATAACGGTAGTCCCAATTGTTTGATGATTTCGTCCTCATCGTAGGCATCACCTTTATTGATCAGCACTGAAGGTGACACTTTGACATCGTAAGAAGCCACCACACGCTTGCAAAAGTCTTTGTGGAAAGTAAGCGCACATGTGGTCTGGTCAGAAGAGGTGCAAGGAATGCCCATCAGCTCCAAATAACCCGACAGGGGGCCGTTTTCGCCAGGCTCTCCATGGACGGCGTTGAAAGCAACGTCAAACTTAATCTTTTTGCCATTCACTTGAACGGAGAAATCGTTCTTATCAACATCCAAATGGGTGCCATCATCCAAAAGACAATACCACCCTTTCTTGGAAACCACCACAATCTTTGAATCGTAAAGCTCTGGGTTAAGGTTTTTTTTCACCACCTGAGCGCTCTTGATGGAGATCTCAAATTCGCCTGAATCTCCACCACAAACTATCGCTACATTCTTCATATCCAAAATAATTATTAAATTTGCCGCTAAATTAGTAAATATGGGAAAACTATCGTTTCTAAAACAAAAGAAATTCTATATCAGCCTTTTGATGATTATCTTATTGAGTATCTTCATATTATGGTTGACTCTAAGACTATTGAACGTTTACACCAGGCACGATAAGGTCTACGAATTGCCCGATTTCACAGGCATGACCACCGAAGAAGTCGAAAAAACTTATGGAAA
>JAEEGG010010202.1_pt1 | contig 20815 bp, 15 predicted proteins | sample 9134161 | NCBI WGS metagenome assembly JAEEGG01 (sample SAMN16246543, study PRJNA631951) | gut metagenome | biome: gut microbiome; feature: rumen; material: CR-attached | host: Bos | place: Iran: Karaj | collected 2018-10 | reverse complement strand
CGGCGCGGATTTGCTTGCCGAGATCGCTGCGGACGGGGATGTTTTGCAAGTTCGGGTCGCGGCTCGAAAGGCGGCCTGTTGCCGTACCCCACTGGATAAAGCTTGTGTGGATGCGCTTGGTGTCCGGATTCACGAGCGTCGGGAGCACGGAAACGTAGGTGCTCTGCATCTTCTTGAGTTCGCGGTACTCGATAACGGCGAAAACAATCGGGTGCGCGCTGCGGAAGCTGAGTTCTTCGAGGACGGCGGCATCGGTGCTGCGCTTTTTGATTTCGGGGAGGCCGAGCGTGTCGAAGAGCACTTCGCCGAGTTGCTTGGGCGAACCGATGTTGAACTCAAAGCCCGCCATGTCGCAGATTTCTTTTTCCAGCTTTTCGATGCGGTGCTGCAAATCGGTCTGCAATTTCTTGAGAATCTTCGTGTCGACAAATGCACCGACACCTTCCATCTGGTAAAGCACCTTGAGGAGCGGCATTTCTTGGCTGAAAAAGTACTTTTCGTAGTCGTACTTCTGGAGCTTGGCGCGGAGCGGAGCCCAAAGGCGGAGCGTATACACGGCGTCTTCGGCGCCGTATTCGGTGGCGTCCTTGATGGGCGTGCGGTTGAACGTGATTTGGTTCTTGCCGCGTCCGATGAGGTTCTCGATCGGAATCATCTCGTGCTGCAAAAGCTGCATGACCTGATTGTCGAGACCGAGCCCGGTTTGGCCTGGCGAGAGCATCCATGCGGCGATGAGCGTATCGATGATGTTGGCGGAATCGATTTGCTTTTGCGTGAGTCCGAAGGTGCGGGCGAGAACGTGTAAGTCGAATTTGGCGTTGTGGAATACAAGGGAACGCTTAGGGTTGCCGGACTGCTTGGATTCGCTGTTGGAAATGTCGCCGGGGAGTGTGCAAGAATCGTTCCAAAAATCGATAAACCACTTCTTTGTTACGTTAAAGTCGAAGTTGCCACCTTTGCCGGCGGGGTACGGGAACCCGATGTCGTCGGTATGGCCGAGCGGGATGTAATAGCCTTTAGGGACGCTTCCATCTTTTGCGGCTGCGGCAAGGCAAAGCCCGACAATGTTGCATTGCATCGGGTCGAGTCCGTCTGTTTCGGTGTCAATGCCGACTTCGGTCGCTTCGTCGAATTCCTTTTTCATCTGTTCGAAGGTTTCTTCGTTATCAACGCAGATGTAAGTGGGCGGGAGGTCGGCGGGTGGTTCGGCAAGCTCACCAACCTTGTTTAAGGTCCCTGAGCCTGTCGAAGGGCTGTTACTCTCGGAGTCGCTATCGTCTTTGCGCACAAATCCTGTCTTGCTCGGAACGTTTTCTAGCAAGCGAATGAGGCTGTTGATTTCGTGTTCCCTGAAAATGTTCTCGAGAGTATCGCTGTGGATGCCGCAGAATTCGAGAGCGTCGAGATTGCCGTGGTAGGCGCGCTTTGTTTGTAGCGTCACGAGTTCGCGGCTGAGGAACGCTTGTTCTTTGTTGTTCGCGAGATTGTCGTGCAAACCTTTCTTCTTGATGTTGTCGAGGTTTGCGTAAATGTTGTCCATATCGCCGTATTCGGTCAACAACTGGATGGCGGTCTTTGGGCCGACTTTCGGGACGCCTGGGACGTTGTCACTCGAGTCGCCCATGAGCGCGAGGTAGTCGCGAATTTTTTCAGGCGGAATGCCGTATTTTTCAAGGACCTGCTGCGGTCCAAAATCGATGCCGTCGGCGCCTTTTTCCAAATGGAAAAGGTGGATCTTGTCGGTCACGATTTGCGACATGTCCTTGTCTTTGCTGATGATGACAACGTGGTCAAAACCGGCGTTGACGGCGGCTTCGGCGGCGCTTGCCATTACGTCGTCGGCTTCGTAGCCGGGTTCCGACAAAAGTGGGATGCCACTAGCTTCCATCGATTCGCAGAGGAGCGGCATTTGCGCTGCCATTTCTTCGGGCATGGGGCCGCGATTGGCCTTGTAGTCCGGGTAAAGTTCGTGGCGGAAAGTCTTTGTGTGCGCGACATCGCGGGCAATCGCAAAATGCGTGGGCTTGTGCTTTGCTAAAATGCGGAGGACTGCGCCCCAGTAGCCGTGCATCATGGAAACGTCTTCGCCCTTGCTGTTGACGAGCGGGTTCTGGCTGTAAGCGTAGAACATGCGGAACGCGAGTGCGAAAGAATCGAGAAGTAATAAAGTCTTTTCTGCCATGCTAGGGAATGTAGCAATTTGCAAAAAAGAGCCGAGGCGAGGAAAAAGAAATTAAAACGCTTTGTGCAAATTCTTGATGATGTCGCTCGGGAGCATGCTGAACGCGCCGAGTTCTTCGCGCGTGATGCGGCCCGCTTTCTGGTGCAAAAGAGCGCCGAGTACGGCCGCTTCGGTTGCTGCCAAGCCTTGTGCAAGGAGTGCTACGATGATGCCGGAAAGAACGTCGCCACTACCGCCCTTTGCCATACCGGAATTCGCAACGGGAATGATATAAACGTTGCCATCGGGGGAGGCGATATACGTTGGGGCGCCTTTTAGCAAAATGACTTTGTTTGTGCTGGTGGCGATTTCTCTTAAACGATTCGGAATGGCGGTGCTGTTTGGAAGCTCTCCGAAGAGTCTTGCGAATTCTCGCACGTGCGGCGTCAGAATGGCGGGCTGCTGTAAATTGCGCAGGTATTCGTTGACTGCCTGAATTGTTGACTTCTCGTCATGAAATACCATGCCGCATCTGGGTTCTGCATCGTCTATCATTGCGATTGCATTTAAAGCATCGGCGTCAATGACTGTTGGAACCTTGAACTGCGGGAGTAATGCGAGGACTGCTTCAACCGTGCCGAAGTTTGTTGAAAGGCCTGGGCCAATGGCGATTGCGCTTGCGTGTTTTGCGCGATCCAATAACGTTGTAATGTTTTCGTGCCGTAGCGTTCCGCGGTGCACTGAGTCTTTGCCGAAATCGTCTAGACTGCAAAAAACGGGTTCAGAAAGTTTTGCTTGGATAATCGGCGCAATCGCTTCGGTCGTTGCGAGCGTTACAAGTCCTGCTCCGCTGCGGAGGGCCGCCTCGGTGCAAAGCGCTGCGGCACCCGGCATATCCTTGGAACCTGCGATGATAAACGCCATTCCTTGATGGCGCTTGTCTCCCCATTCGTTACGTTGGGGTAAAAGTTGCGAAATAGAATCTTCTGTGATGAGGTAATTCTTTTCATCAAATTGCTTGATGACTTCGTCGGGGTAGTTCAGCGGAGCGACGACAGCTTTCCCGAATGCAGGGCCGCCTTCTTTTGTGTAAGCGTCCAATCGCGGAAATCCGAACAACATTGTTTCGTTAGCTTGAATGCAAATGTTGTTCCGAATATGCTCTGCTGAATCGTAACCGGTAGGGGTGTCTGCGGCGATGACGGGTAGCCCGCTTTCGTTGATGATTTGTGCCGCAGCTGCAAATTCCGTGCGGAGCTCGCCTTTGGCTCCGTTTCCGAGCATGCAATCGACGATGAGCTTGAATCCTTCGTGCAAAAGGAGTGAGGCTTGCTTGGGTTCTTCGGTGATTTTTTTGAAATCAAAAAGAGAACCGCCTGCTTGCGAAAAATCGTCAAGAGCTAATTTGGCTTCGTTCTTGAATTTGCTTTCTGGTGCAAGACTAAAGACGGTGCTTTGAATTCCGGCCTGCAAAAGGTGCTTCGCGAGTACAAGTCCGTCTCCGCCGTTATTCCCACCGCCAATAAAAATTGCGATTGGGGCGAGTGCTTTTGCTTGAACGAACTTAAATAGCGCAAGCCCGGCCTCTTGCATTAACGTGTATCCGCTTTGGATGACGTCTTTTTCAGAAGGTTCGCTCGTGGTCTCTTTTGCTAAAAATTCTTTTGATGCGGCATCGAGCTTGCGCATGCCTTCGGTAGAAAGAATCGGTTGCAAATTTAAAGACTGGAGCGAACGCATTTTTATTTTAGCTTAAATGAACCAGTAGGTAATGCCAAGCTTGAACATCATCGTGTGGGCGCCCTTCAAGTTGGAAAAGGAGCACTTGACGCTACGCTTGGGCTTAGAACCTTCAAAATCATCTGCGTTGAGTTCGTCAAAATATTTTACATCGGGGAATACTTCGTTGAATCCCATGTACCAACGGAAGCCGACGCTTAAATTGTCGAGGATGTAATATCCGCCACCGATGTTGATACCAAGTTCAACAGGAGATGCTTCGATGTTTTCGAAATTGTCGTAAGCACCACTTTCGTTTTCGATTTTGTAGTTTCCGCTAGTGTTGATGGAAATCTGCGGGCCGACTTCAAGATAGAATGCTTTCGTGATTTCGCCACGCACGTAGAATGCGAAGTCGAGGAAAGTCATGTCGAAGTTTCTTGTGTAATCGTCATCGCCGTGATCGAGGTAGAAAAGACGGAAGGCGATTTCTGGAGTGAATGTGAGTCCGCTAATGATGGGGAATTTGGCTGCAACGCCGAAATCACCGCCGAAACCAGTGGGCTCGTCAAGGTCGTCGAGGTTCTTGAATCCCCAGAAGTTGCCGTATATGAACGAGGCTCGTGCACCGAAACCGATAGTTTTTTTCTTTGGAGCGACGGTTGCTTGCTGATCGTCGATGGGCATGGCTTCGTTGTTTTGTGCTTCAGGAGCAACTGCTTGCTGGTTGGCTACTTGAGCCGGGGTGGCTTGCTGTGTGTACTCGGTGGGCTGATCAATCGGTTGTGCCGTTGCGATTGCCGTTGCGCAAAGTGCGGTCAAAATACCTGCTGCGAATTTCTTCATAAAAACTCCTTTTTATGGCGTCCCTAGTGGTGGACCCTAACTTGTAATGAAAATATAATAAAGAAAAACTTTGCCTTGTTGTCGTAATAGACGTAATTGCGCCATTTTGGAGTGAATAATCACTTGCCGTATTGAATGAAAATATGTATATATGAATTGTTGTTCATATATTTAAACTATTAAAACAGGTATAAATATGCATAAAGAACCGAATACGCAAAATATTTCGCTCGATACGCTTTTTGAACTGTCTGAATTTTTCAAGTTCTTTGGCGATACGACGCGCATTCGCGTGATTCATTTGCTGCTTTCGGGCGAGATGTCTGTGAGTGCCATTGCCGAAAAGCTGAATCTTGAACAGTCCGTGGTGAGCCATCAGTTGCGCATTCTGCGCACGGCGAATCTTGTGAAGCCGACTCGTGACGGTCGCAAGATTTATTACTCGCTCGATGACGAGCATATCGGCGAGATTTTCAATACGGGTCTTGCTCACATTTTGCATAAGAAGAAGGGCTAAAGATGAACTTGGTTACTGATTTTGTCTGGGAGTTTGTCACACTTTTTTCGGAGATGGCTCCGTTTTTGCTGCTAGGCTTTTTTCTTGCAGGAATTTTGCATGTCTGGGTGCCGAATCATTTGTACGTGCCTAAAATTGCAAAGTCGAATTTTGCGTCGGTGCTCTGGGCGGCAATCTTTGGCGTTCCGCTTCCGATTTGTAGCTGCGGCGTGATTCCGACTTCGATTGCAATTCGCAAGGAAGGTGCAAGCAAGGGCGCTAGCGTGAGTTTCTTGATTTCGACTCCTGCGACGGGAGTAGACTCCATCTTGGCAACGTATTCGTTGCTGGGGCTCCCGTTCGCTATTTTGCGCCCGGTGGCGGCGTTTGTGACGGCGTTGTTTGGCGGTGTGTTGACGAATTTTGCAACTCGCGGAGAAGCTGATCGCGGCGAATCTGCGGGGAATGCTGTTGCTCATGCTGATTCGGCAAAACACGAACATCATCACGACCACCATCATGATCACGATGAACATTGCGAATGTGGCGACCGTCATCACGAACACGAACATTGTGGTTGCTGCTGTGAAGATGAACATGACGCGCCTGCAACAACGTTCACGGGAAAGATTAAAGAAACTTTCCGCTATGGCCTTGTGAACATGGTGGGCGATGTGAGCAAGTGGCTCATGATTGGCCTTGTGCTTGGTGCGCTGATTTCTGCATTTGTTCCGAATGAACTGTTCCATGCACTGCGTGAATACCCGATTCTCTGCATGGTTTGCGTGTTGCTTTTGGCAATGCCGATGTACACGTGTGCCACGGGTTCTATTCCGCTTGCGCTCGCTCTTGTGGCGAAGGGAATTACTCCGGGTGCGGCCCTTGTGCTTTTGATGGCTGGGCCTGCAACGAGTATCGCTTCGATGCTTGTGGTCGGTAAGGCATTTGGCAAGCGCACGCTCGCTGCATACTTGTTCTCGATTGCTTTTGGCGCGATGTTCTTTGGCTTTATCGTCGATACGTTCTTTATGGATACGTTCCTCTCGGCGATGCTCCCGCAAGGTGCTGTGGATTGCCATGGGCACGGGGCTTTAGGCGTGTTCGATTACGTTTGCGCTGGACTCTTGGCCGCATTTATGCTGTATGCAAAATTCGCGCATAAGGGTTGTGACAGTCATTGCGGTTGTGGCTGCGGATGCGGAGATTCTTGCAAGTGTGCTGACTCTTGCGAAGATGATCACGATCATGACATTTGCGAATGCGGCGAATCTTGTGGAGGCCACGACCACGGTGAACACGACCATCATCACGGCGCTTCGGCAGGCTCAGCGACCTTGGCGCATTTCGAGCCTGTTTCTAAAACGTATCGCGTGAACGGCATGAATTGCAGCCACTGCAAGGCGTGCGTTGAAAAGGCGGTTCGCCCGCTCGATGGAGTTGTATTTGCCGAAGCCGATGTTGCGAGCAAGTCGTTGCACGTGGAATGGCACGACGATGATGATATCGACATTGACTCTTTAAGGACCGCTGTTGAAGAAGCTGGCTTCGAGTTTGCCGGCGAGGCTTAAATTTAAACTTCGCTTAAAACGGAAATGCCTGCTTTCGCGGGCATGACAATGTATTAAACTTCGCCGATTCTAGCAAGCTTTAACAATGGCATTCCGGCTTCTCGACTTTCGTCGAGATTGACCGTGAAATCAATGCTCCAGTCGTTGAATCCTTCTTCGTCCTGGAGCATTTGCTGTATTTGCATAATGTTCCCTTCGTACGTGACGATGGTATGGCTGAGAGCGCGACCTTCCACGTCCATGCGGAATTTGTGATGCTCGGCAGTGTAGGCGGCCATCGTTTCGATGAGCCGTTTTTCTGTCCACGGGGTACCTTCATCATCCGCCAAAAGTTCGCCTTCGGCAAGGTCGTCGGCGAGGCTGTCCAGAACGTCCGAAAAGTCCTGCTTTTGCAAACTCATCATAATCTGGAAAATGCGCTGGCGAACCATGTTGAGGAATCGCTTCTTGTCGTAGGTAATGTCCGCGGCAGCCTTGTCTGCACCGAATGCCTTTTCGACTTCGTCTTCGGAAGCGCCTTCGTCCAAGCGTTTCTGGTAATCTTCCGGGTGCGCCATCTTTTCCCATTCTTCCAAGAGGCTCGAGTCCACGCGGCGGATCATTTCGCCGAGGTAGTCCTGCATTTCCAGGAGTTCTTCGTTCTTGTAGCCGTCGGGCACGGTCTGCGAAAGCACCTTGTAAACTCCGTTCAAGTGGCGGAGCAAAATCGCTTCCATGCGCTGTAAATTGTACTGCTTCACGTAACCGCTAAATGTCGTGAAATTCTCGAACATCTCGCGCACAATGGACTTGGGTTCAATGTTTTCGTCCACCCACGGATGAATGTCGGCAAAAGCATCGAACGTGTCGTAAATAAAGTCTCTCAGCGGTTTCGGGTATTCGACTTTTTCAAGCTCTTCGAGGCGCTGGTTGTATTCCATGCCTTGCGCCTTGAGTTCGTTCATGCGGGCATCGCGAGCCTTGCTCTGCTGGATGCGCAAAATCGCATCGGGATTCTCGAGGATGCTTTCGCACAAGGTAATCACATCAAGCGCGTATTCCGGCGAATCCTTGTCGAGCTTCGGGAGCGTGTCGAGCAAGTAAAGCGAAAGCGGCTGGTTCATCGAGAAGTCGTCTTGCAAGTTCATGTTCACGCGCAAGTGGCTGTAACCTTCGGCAACAGCGGGCACGAATTCGATAATCTTCTTTTCGACGAGACTCCTAAACAGCAAAAAGGCGCGGTGCTGCAACTGCTTCTTGCTGGCGGCACTTTCATGGCAGTCCTTGAGAAGCGCACGCATGGCGCGGCAACCATCCGTCGGGCGGCTCAAGATGTTCAAAAGCATCCCGTGATTCACCTGGAAGCTTGATGTCAGCGGTTCCGGAGATGCGTCAATCAAACGCTTGAACGTGTTTTCGTCAAACGGAATGTAACCGTGTTCAGGCGGTTTCCTCTTCTGGAATTTTTTGCCTGTCGTACGCGACTTCGCTTCGAGTTTCAGATTTTCGATGACGTGTTCAGGTGCTTGTGCGACAACGTAGCCGACATTGTCAAAACCTTTACGGCCTGCGCGACCTGCAATCTGGTGGAAATCTCGTGCGGTCAAAATGGCGGTTTTGTCGCCGCTGTACTTGCAGAGCTGTGTAAAGAGCACTGTACGAATCGGTACGTTCACGCCCACGCCGAGCGTGTCTGTGCCGCAAATGACCTTGAGCAAACCTTGTTGGGCGAGCTTTTCACAGAGAATGCGGTACTTCGGCAAAAGCCCCGCGTGGTGGAGTCCGATGCCCTGCTTGAGCCAACGCTTGACATCCGGACCATACGGGCTTGCAAAACGGACTTCCTTGATTGCCTCGTTAATCTTGACTTTTTCTTCTTTGGTGCAGAGATCAAGACTCATAAAGTTCTGCGCATTGCTCGCTGCTGCGGCCTGCGTGAAGTGGACGACGTAAACAGGGGCCTTGCCCTCGTTCACGAGCTTTTGCACTTCGGTCGAAATTTCGGTGGTGCTGTAGCTAAAGTCGAGCGGCACCGGGCGTTGCGTGGAGCGGACGGTTACGGACTCGCGGCCCGTGTGCTTGGTCATATCGCGTTCGAAAAATTCCGTAGCGCCAACGGTGGCGCTCATCAAGAGGAATCTCGATTGCGGGAGCGTCAAAAGTGGAACTTGCCAAGCAACACCGCGTTCCTTGTCGCTGTAATAATGGAACTCGTCCATCACGATGTCTGTAATGGTGAGCGTTTCGCCTTCGCAGAGCGCCATGTTCGAAAGAATTTCTGCTGTGCAGCAGATAATGGGAGCGTCGCGGTTGACGGTTGCATCGCCGGTCGAAAGCCCGACGTTTTCTGCGCCGAATTCCTTGCAGAGCGCCATCCACTTCTCGTTCACGAGAGCCTTGATGGGGCAGGTGTAAACGCTACGGCGGTTGTGCACAAGACTATCAAAATGGAGCGCCAATGCGACCATGGACTTTCCGCTTCCGGTCGGCGTGTTGAGGATAACGTTCTTGCCGTCTAAAAGTTCCAAAATGGCTTCTTCTTGCGCTGGGTACAACGTTGTACCACGGGCTTCTGCCCATGCCATAAATTGTTCCAAAACGTCTTCAGACGAAATGTCGGAACGGTGTCCATTGAACTTTTCGACCAGTTCGTTCAAAAAATCTTTGAGAATCCGCTTGTTTTGCTCTGCCATAATGGCCCAAAGATAATATTAATCGTAAGAAGTTTTCTATTTTCGAATGTAAGGAGATTTGTTATGAAAGGAATCGTACTTGCTGGAGGCTCCGGCACTCGTCTGTATCCGCTCACGATGGTCACATCGAAGCAACTTTTGCCGGTCTATGACAAGCCCATGATTTATTACCCGCTTTCGACCTTGATGTTGGCGGGCATTCGTGACATACTCATCATCTCGACGCCGACGGATTTGCCGAACTTTGAACGCTTGCTTGGTGACGGCTCTGCCATGGGCCTCAACTTGAGCTACAAAGTGCAGCCGAGTCCGGATGGACTTGCCCAGGCTTTCATTTTGGGCGAAGAATTCATTGGCAACGATTGCTGCGCAATGGTTCTCGGCGATAACATCTTCTACGGAAACGGTTTCAGCCAGCTTTTGAAGGCTGCTGTCAAAAACGCCGAAGAAAATGGCCGTGCAAGTGTGTTCGGTTATTACGTCGAAGACCCGGAACGTTTTGGCGTTGTGGAGTTCGACGATAACGGCAAGGTGATTTCTGTCGAAGAAAAGCCGAAGGAACCGAAGAGTAATTACGCCATTACGGGCCTTTATTTCTATGACAATCGCGTGGCCGGATTTGCCAAGGTGCAAAAGCCGAGCGCTCGTGGTGAACTTGAAATTACCGACCTCAACAAGACGTACCTCGACAAGGGCGAACTTGACGTGAAACTCCTCGGTCGTGGTTTTGCTTGGCTCGACACAGGTACGATGGATAGCCTTATCGAAGCCGGTGAGTTCGTGAAAATGGTCGAAAACCGCCAGGGTATCCAGATTTCTGCCATCGAAGAAATTGCATACAAGAACGGCTGGATTAGCAAGGAAAAACTCTTGGAATCTGCCGCCAAGTACGGCAAGTCTCCTTACGGCCAGCACCTGAAAAAAGTTGCTGAAGGAAAGATTCATTACTAACATATACTTTATATGAAATTTTGTAGCCGGATTCGTTTAAATCTGGCTTTTTTTGTTGATTTCCTCATTATTATAACGAACTCGGCTTTCTTTGCCGGGTTCTTTTTTATCTCGTGTTTGTTCTTTTCTATATTGTTCTTGTAAATTGGAGAAATTCATGAAACGATCCATCGTAATCACGGGCGGCGCAGGCTTTATTGGTAGCCATGTTGTTCGCCTGTTTGTCAACAAGTATCCTGAATACAATATCATCAACCTCGACAAGCTCACGTATGCGGGCAATCTCGCAAACTTGAAGGATGTCGAGGGTAAGCCGAACTACAAGTTCGTGAAGATGGACATTTGCGACTTTGATGCTTTCTACAAGCTCATGCAAGATGAACATGTCGACGGCATCATCCATCTCGCGGCGGAGAGCCATGTGGACCGTTCCATCAAGGACCCGTTCACATTCGCCCGCACGAACGTCATGGGTACTTTGAGCCTCCTCCAGGCTGCAAAGCTCTATTGGGAAAGCCTCCCGGAAAAGTATGAAGGCAAGCGTTTCTACCACATTTCGACCGACGAAGTTTACGGCGCCCTCAAGATGAACCACCCGGAAGGCATCACGCCTCCGTTCACGACTACGGCGTCCAGTTCGGAACACCATTTGGCCTACGGTGACGACTTCTTCTACGAAACGACGAAGTACACTCCGCACAGCCCGTATTCCGCATCGAAGGCTGGCTCCGACCACTTTGTGCGTGCGTTCCACGACACTTACGGCATGCCGACGATCGTTACGAACTGCTCCAACAACTACGGCCCGTACCAGTTCCCCGAAAAGCTTATCCCGCTTTTCATCAATAACATCCGCCACAAGAAACCGCTCCCGGTTTATGGCAAGGGTGAAAACGTCCGCGACTGGCTCTTTGTCGAGGACCACGCCCGTGCGATTGACGTGATTTTCCACAACGGAAAGATTGCCGAAACTTACAACATCGGCGGCTTCAACGAATGGAAGAACATCGACATCATCAAGGTCGTCATCAAGACCGTCGATAAGCTTCTCGGCCGCGCCGAAGGCGAAGACCTGAACCTCATCACGTATGTGACGGACCGCCTCGGTCACGACGCTCGCTACGCGATTGACTCCACCAAGCTCCAGAAGGAACTCGGCTGGGAACCGTCGTTGCAGTTCGAAGAAGGCATTGAAAAGACCGTGCGCTGGTACTTGGACAACCAGGAATGGCTCGACAATATCACGAGCGGCGACTACGAAAAGTATTACGAAAAAATGTACGGAAACAGATAGCCTACGTCATCCTGAGCGAAGCGAAGGATCTATAGGAGATTTATAATGGGAAAGTTTAACTTTATAGATACAGAAATCGAAGGCGTTAAGATTATTGAACCGACGGTGTTCGGTGATGCCCGCGGTTATTTTATGGAAACCTACAGCCGTCGCGACTTTGCCGAAGGCGGCATCGATGTAGACTTTGTTCAAGACAACGAGTCCCGCAGCAAGAAGGGGGTCCTTCGCGGTCTCCATTTCCAGAAGCAGAATCCGCAGGGCAAGCTCGTCCGCGTGATTGAAGGCGAAGTTTTTGACGTGGCTGTGGACCTCCGCAAGAACAGCAAGACTTTTGGCAAGTGGGTGGGCGTCACGCTCTCCGCCGAAAACAAGAAACAGTTCTACATTCCCGAAGGTTTTGCTCACGGCTTCGTGGTCCTTTCTGAAACGGCATCTTTTGTTTACAAGTGCACTCGTTTCTACGCACCGGGCGACGAAGGTGGCCTCATGTGGAACGATCCGGAAATTGGCATCAAGTGGCCGGTGGGCGATGGTTTTGAACCGCTCCTCTCCGAAAAGGATACCAAGAACCCGTGCCTCAAGGACCTTGGCTTCGCTTTTGACCTTTAGAATGTAAACTTATTTTTCTATTATTTACATATCATGAAGAATATTCTTGTCGTTTGTACTGGGAACATTTGCCGTAGCCCTACAGGGGAGTATCTTTTGAAAAAGGAACTCGGACCGGACTTCCATGTGATGAGCGCCGGTCTCGGTGCATTGGTGGATAACCCTGCCGATAAAATTGCCCAGAAAATTGCTTTGCAACATGACATTGACATGAGTGCCCATAGGGCTCGTCAGATCAATTTGGACATCCTTAAATGGGCTGACTTGATTTTAGTGATGGAAAACGGCCATAAAAGGGAACTTTTGCATAAGTATCCGTGGCTCGATGGTAAGGTGTTCCGCTATGGTGAATCCCACCAGGTCGATATCCCTGACCCGTACAAGAGGCCCGAAAATGCTTATGTGTTGGCCTGGAATTTTATTTCCAAGCTGACTCCGTATTGGGTAGAAAAGATTAGGCAAAGTGAAGCCGCAAAATAAATCTAAAAAGGAAACGTATGAATAAAATTGGTATTGCTCTTTGTGGAGTTGCCGGCGCTATCTTGAGCGGTTGCTTTGCAGCTCCGCAGATGCGAATGGATATCCCCACAGATTCCACGACCTACAATGGAATTACTTTCAAGTTGCATTCCATTGAAAAGGGCGACATGGGTGAACCTGTGGAAGTCGCTCCGAATCCGTCCGAAGGCAACCTGACTGATTTGATGGTCGATTCCCTTCCGGACTTGGAATACAGGATTGGACCTCTGGATATGGTGCAGGTGGTTGTCTGGGAACACCCGGAACTTACTTCCCCGATGGGCCAGTATCAGCCGGCAGGCCAGAAGGTGACGACCGATGGCAAGCTTTTCTACCCGTATGCGGGTGAACTTCAGGTTGCTGGCCTTACCGCCCAGGAACTCCGTAAAGAAATTACCAAGCGTCTTTCGGACAAGATTCTTAACGACCCGCAGGTGGATGTCCGTGTGACGGGCTATAATAGTCGTAAGGCATTCGTTTCGGGTGCCGTGAATCGCCCGGGCTATGTGCATTTTTCTGAAAATCCGATGACCATCCCCGACATAATTGCCTCTGTGGGTGGCTTCGATGAAAAGGCTGATCCTTCTTTTGTCCAGCTCCGCCGTGGCGATAAGGTCTATAACATTGACTACGTCCGTGCGTTCAAGGAAAACATTCCTATAGACCGCATCCTCGTTAAGCCGGGTGACCAGCTCTTTGTCCCGCTGAAAGAAGAAATGGAAAGGGATAGAAAGGTCTATGTCCTTGGTGAAGTGAACAGAACGGGCATTGTCCGTATGGATAACTACATCTCCTTGGCCGAAGCTCTCGCTGCAGCTGGTGGCGTCAACGCTATGAACGCCGCCCCGAGTGACATCTATGTTATTAGAAATACGTCTAAGGAAAAGATTGATATCTATCAGCTCGATGCCAAGAACGCCATGGCGCTTGCAATGGCCGACCGCTTTGAACTGAATCCGCGCGATATCGTCTACGTCGATGCTTCTGGCATTGCAACGTGGAACCGCCTTCTTAGCTTGATTACCCCGACCATGAGCGCTATTTATCTTGGTACGAATATCGTTCAGAACGTCCAGGAAATTAATAATACGGGTTGGAAGACTCCGTCCCAGAAGCGTGCTTCTTCGACGTCTTCTACCACTTCTACTTCTACGAACACGGCGAACAGCGCTGCTAATAACGCCTCAAATGCAACGGGTAACTAATGATTAACTTGATTTTGTGCGGTGGTAGCGGAACGCGCCTTTGGCCGATTAGCCGCTCTCTTATGCCGAAGCAGTTCGCCCGTCTTTTTGACGGTGCGTCCCTGTTCCAGCGTACGGTAAAGACAAATTCTCGCATTTGCAGTGCCCAGTACATTGTGAGCAATGCAGATCAGTATTTCTTGGCCAAGGACCAGCTCGAAGAAGTGGGCGCCAATGATGTCCGCTTCCTTTTGGAACCGGTAGGCCGCAATACGGCTCCGGCAATCGCTCTCGCTTGCCTTGGCCTTGATCCGGAAGATGTCGTTCTCGTATCTCCGTCGGACCACGTGATCCGTAAGGCTGAAGCTTACGAAGAATGCTTGCGCAAGGCTGAAGAATTTGCAAAGAAAGGTTTCATGGTCACGTTCGGCATTACGCCGACAGGCCCGGAAACCGGTTACGGTTACATCGAAGCTAACGGCGAAGATGTCAAGCGCTTTGTCGAAAAGCCGGACCTGGAAACCGCCAAGAAGTATGTCGCTTCCGGAAGATTCTTCTGGAACAGCGGTATTTTCTGCTTCAAGGCTTCGACGTTCCTCGATGAACTTTCGACGTACTCTCCGGATATCTTGAACGCCGCAAAGATTGCTTTTGCAAACGCCAAGAAAGAAAACAAGGATGCTCTCGTTCGTGTCGATTACGAAGACATGATGAACATTCCTTCGAATTCGATTGACTACGCCGTGATGGAAAAGTCTGCCAAGGTAAAGGTCGTGCCGAGCGATATCGGTTGGTCTGACCTCGGTGCTTTCGATTCCCTCTATGGTGAATTCGACCACGACGAAAATGGCAATAACATAAACGCAAAGCACTTGGCTATTGGTTCCAAGAACTCTCTCGTGCTCGGTGGCCAGCGCCAAATTTGCACGATTGATTTGGACAACATGCTCATTGTCGATACGCCTGATGCTCTCTTGGTTGCTCCTCTTGCTAGCAGCCAGAAGGTCAAAAAGGTTGTCGACGAGCTCAAGGCTCGTGGCTCTGACTTGCCGAAGGTCCCGCAGACGGTCAACCGCCCGTGGGGTACGTACTCCGTGCTTGAATCTAGCGACCGCTACAAGATGAAGCGCATTGTGGTTCGCCCGGGCGAACGCCTCTCATTGCAGAAGCATTTGCACCGTTCGGAACATTGGGTCGTTGTAAGCGGTACTGCTACGGTGACCGTGGGCGACAAGGTGTTTTACGTGCGTCCGAATGAATCGACCTACATTCCGTCCGGAACGATTCACCGCTTGCAGAACGAAGGCAAGCTCCCGCTCGTGATTGTTGAAGTCCAGGTCGGCGAATACACCGGCGAAGACGACATCATCCGCGTGCAGGACGACTACAAGCGTTCTTAAATATGAGACAGGCGGGCATTAGCCCGCCTTTTTTGCACTGTCATGCCGGCCTTGAGCCGGCATCAGTCGTTTATATCCTAATTAGAAACCTTGAATTGTTTCGGTGCGGCGTAAGCCATTTGCACAAGAATGTCCTTGCCGGTTTCCATGAGCTTTTTGGCCTGCTCGGCAAGCGTATCGCTGTCGTTTTCTTTGATGACCTTGCTCAAGTGCTCCATAGCCGCATTTACATCGGACTTTGTCTGGATGCGGAGTTCGCCAATGTCAAAGTGGGCACGGCGTATGATTGTTGCATCGGTTTCCTTGGCAAGGCCCTTTTCGAGTAGCGTAATTGCCGCTTCCGGAATTTTCTTTTGCTTCGCCGCTGCGCCCCATTCAATCCATTGCGTGCTCGGAATTTCAACATAGCTTGTTACGACTTTGTTCACGGTGTCCTTGACTTCCATGAACTTGACCGGTTCTTCTTGCAACAGCGATGTCAGCCCGTAACGCAGTAATCTAGCCGCGTTCTCGTTTTCGCCATTCTTTGCTGCCTGCAGCCCGTCTTCAATCATCTTGCGAGTGCGTTCGCCAGGGGAGTCTGTTTCTTCGAACCTTTGTTCGACAACAACCTTTTGCTTAGCGCTTCCATCGGCGCGGTGTGGCATGTAATAACCGGCGAGTCCGCCTAGAGCAAAGAAAATCGGCGATTCTACCGCAACCGCATTGAAAATTCCCGGATTCAAAAACCAGTCAATCGCCATGCTCCCGGCAAGTGCGAATTGCGAAATCTTGCTCACGTAAGACGGGATGGCGTCTTTCTCCTTGTCAAACGTATTGGCGCCAAACAAGAAGCAGAGCATCAGGCTTACGCCCATGTACCGCTCCGTCGCAAATTGCCAAAAGAACGATGTGTCCACGAGCAAGTCCACAAAGAATCCGCTGATAATTGCAATGACGACGGCGTACACATAAACAAAGAACGCATGCCAGCGCTTTTCGAGTTGCATAAGCGCGAACATGAAAAACACGACGAAGAAAATATAGGACCAGAGGCTCGGCAAGAGCAGGCTGCAGGTGAGCCAACTTTCGGTATTGCCACGGCTGGGCTGGTATGCCCAACGGTAACGGATGAATTTATCCGTATATTTGTAAATCCATTTTTTGAGCTCCGCCTCGTACTGCTTGTCGGTGGGGTAGCTGCCGTGCTCCGCGGCATACTGTTCCTTTCCGCCCTGGTTTTCCCACCATTCGAGGAATTCTCCCTTCATTTCCTCGATGCGATCTTCAATGACTGGTGTCGGATTTTCGACCTGGTAGCGCTCCCTGTAAAGTTCGAATTCCTGTTTTTTGATGGTGTCGTTGGGCGTGAGGCCCACGTTTCGGAATTCCTGGGCGCGTTCCTCTTCCCACCACTTGTCGAAGGATTCGTGAATGTCCTTCTCTTGACGGATTTTTTGAATCGTCGGGTTGAAGGTCGTCTGGAAGTTGAAAACCCCGAGGAGCGCAAGCGCTAAAAGCGTCACGTAATGGTGGAATTTGAAAAACCGGAATGGTTTTAGAATTAAGCTCAATATTTTCTTCATACTAATGAATATAAACAAATCATTAGTAATATGTAATTGGGTTAGGGGGGTAAATGTAGGCTAAAGACGTGCTAAAAGGAACGCTTTCCGTATTCGTTCAGCTGGTTCCACAGAAAATCGGTATTTACGTCCCGGAATCCCTGGGCGTTTACCTCTTCGCGGAGCTTGTGGGCGAGGGCAAAAAGGTTTGGGCTCTTTTGCATGCGCTCGTTCACATCGAATGTGGTGAGGGCGTCAATCCATTCGTGAATTTCCGGGAATCGGTCGTCGTTAAACACGTTTTCGCGGCCGCTCTCGATGTATTCCATGTAACGCTTGGTAATCAGGCGACCCTCTTCGGTGTAGATTTCTTTCGCCTTGGGATAGAGCTTTACGCCGGTCAGGTATTCGTGCATCACGGCACCGAAACTAAAGTAGTCCACTGCGTATGTGATGTTTTCGCTAGACTGGGCGAGTTCCGGTGCGCTGTAGCTAGGCGAAAAGACTCCGCCGCCTTCGGTAACGGATTCGCGCATCTTGGCCTGGGCGTAACCAAAGTCGCAAATCAATATTTTATGGTTGTTCTTGTGTGCCGGATTCTGGCAAAGGAGCAAATTCTTGGGCTTGATGTCCTTATGCACAATTTGGTAGTAATGGAGTTGGCTGATAGTGTTTGCAAGGTAGGCGATTTGAGCCACGCGCTGCAAAAGTTCCTCGTCAGTGAGCTTGGGCTTGATGACTCTGTCGAGTGCACAACCCTTGATGAACTCCAGCTTGAGGAAGGGGTGGCGGCCTGCGATGCCTCCGCCAAAAGACTGCACCACGCCTTCGATGTTTGTGGCACGGACGAGGTTGTTGATGCGGATTTCGTCTTGGAATGCGCTCAGGAGCATGTTCAAACGGTGCAGGCGGTTCTTGCCTGGGGGTGCCCAGTACTTGCATATCTTCACGACGATTTCTTTTTCGTCGTAGTGCTTTTCGTCGCGCGGGTGTTTAATCCAGAGCTTGGCGCGGTATAGCTGGTTTGTGCCTACGAGCGAAAGCGGCTCGATAAGCTCGATGCGTTCTGCATTGCCGTTGTGCTTAAAGTCAGGATTGTGGTCGAACCACCGCTGGTATTCTTCCATGGTGTAGTTCGGACGGAGCGCCAGATTGCGCGCAACCCTGTCCATCATTTCTGCCAAATTGTTCCAGAACATGGCAAAAATTTAACAAAATGCAAAGGAATGTGCAAAAAAGATGCCCGCTTATTTCGACTGCGCTCACTTCGGCGTTGCTCAGTGCAGGCAGCACAGGCTCCGGCGGGCATGACTTTGTTACTTCTTCTTTTCTTCGTCTTCGGCGTGGGATCGTGCGAATGTGACCGATTCTTCGCTCTGTTCTTCGAGCCTAGAGGTGATGAAGTCGTAAGCCTCGTCGACAGTATCGCAGAACTTGAAGAGCTTGAGGTCTTCTAGGTTTATCATGCCCGTTTCGGCAAAGAATTCCCAGTTTAACGCTTTTTTCCAGAACTTGGAATCGAAAATCACGACGGGCATCTGCTGGGCGTACTTATCGGTCTGGATAAGCGTGAGCATTTCGAAGGCTTCGTCGAGCGTGCCGAATCCGCCAGGGAAAATCACGAGTGCACGAGCCATGCGCAAAAACCAGTACTTACGAATAAAGAAATAGCGGAACTGCAGGTTCAGTTCGTCGTCCAAGTACGGATTGCAATGTTGTTCGAAAGGCAACTTGATGTTTAAGCCGATAGAAGGCGTACCCACGTCGGATGCCCCGCGGTTACCCGCTTCCATAATGCCCGGACCACCGCCCGTCATGATGCCGTAGCCGTGGTGGCGCTTGTTAATCCACTTGCCGAGCTTGGCAGCGAGTTCACGAGCAGCATTGTAAGAATCAGCGACTTTGGAGAGTCGGTCAAGCCTTGCAAGTTCCTTTTTATCCTTGCAGCCCTTGCGGCGTTTTTTGATTTCGTCGGGCGGGAGCGTACGGGCAGAACCAAAGAACACGATAGAATTCTTGATCTCTTCTTGTGCAAAAACTTGTGCAGGCTGGAAAAATTCAGAAAGGAATCGAATGGGGCGTGCGGCATCGCTTTCCATAAATTCGGCGTTGTGGTATGCCATCTGCCCTGGAATCGTGCGTACTTTTTTCGGTGCCATAATAAACCTCTTTTTCGTTATATATGGAATAATATACGTTAAAAAGGCTTTGTGGGCGAAAAAATAACGTTTTTATCTTCTTACTTGGACTAACATTTATATATTAGTGGTATGCTAGTAAAAATGTGGACAGATAATTTTGTCATTACAGGCGAAATCGACACGTTGCGTGACGAACGCCTCACGGACTATATCCGTGAAAACAAGGACTTTATTGCGGTGACGCAGGTGCGCGTTTGCGACAGGAATGAGAAGGACCTGTTCCGTACGCACTTCCTCAACGTCAGCACCAATCACATTGAAATAATCCTGCCTGCTGAGTAGGACTTGTCATGCCCGCCTCCGAGCGGGCACCTCCTTTTCATAGACAAGAGGGGGATTCCCGATCATCCCCGCCATCCCCGTCAAGCGAGGACAGGCGCGAGGACAGGCGTCGGGAATGACAGTGTTGATTACCATTCAATGGCGATTTTCGCGACGAGGAAGCGGCGGGAGACTTCATCGAGCTTGGCTGGGTCAATCTCAATGCCAAGCAGCCCTGCAAAAATGACAAACGGACTAGGGGTTGTCCCCTGGTTGTTGCACTTGACGCGCACGACCATCGTGCCGTTTTGAATATCAATACCTAAAACCTGCTCGTTCAAGTCCATCTGCTGACCGCGGTGGTTCGTAACAATAGGCAATTGCTTTTGTTCAAACTTTTGCATAAGGTCGGCGGGGATGCTTTCGGGCGTATGGCGGTAGACCATCGCCTTCGGAAAATGCTTCGAGAGCTTTTCTTTCAAGGGCTCGATATCCACGATTTCCATGCCGCGCGGGAACGGAGCGCTGAGCTTTGCGATAATGGCTGGTTTGCCTTCGGCTGAGAGGTCGAGCTTTTGCAGTAAATCGACGCTGATGACTTCGCAGTACGTTTCAAGTCCGAGCGGCAAGGCCCCCATGTTCACAATGCGGGGCTTCGGGCTGAATCCCTCGCTGAACTTAATCGGGATGCCTGCGCAAATGAACGTGCGTTCGAAGAAACTGAGCATGTTATGGTGCGGCAGGAATCGGCTGATGCCGGACTTCTTGAACGTAATCTTGTAGCTGTAGCTCACCTTCTGGCTCGGACGGCGTTCTGCCACGAGCTTCTTGATTTCTTCTGGGGTACGGCTCGGCGCCTTGTGGCGCACAGGGTCGTCGGCGAGAACGATTTCTTTGCCGAATCCCGGGATACCGCAAGCTTGGCAGTCGCCCCATTTGCAGTTTGGCACAGGTGCGGAATTCGGGTCGAAAGCCTTTTCCCATTCGCGGCGCAAGTATTGCTTTGTCGTGCCCGCATGGATAAAGTCCCACGGGAAGACTTCGTCCTTGTCGCGTTCGCGGTAGACCCAGCTTGTGTCATAGCCGCATTCTTGCCAGACTTCGAGCCACTTGTTAAAGTCAAAACGGTAGCTGTCGCTTTCGAAGATAATGCCCTTCTTGTAGGCGGCGTAAATGACAGGACCGAGACTGCGGTCGCCACGGCTGTAGACTGCTTCCAAGAAACTTGTTTCCCAGGCAGCCCAGTTGATTTTCACGTTCGGGTGCTTGAAGAACTTTTCGCGCACGTAGCGGATGTGCCCGAGTGCTGTTTCTTTGTCCATAAACGGAGCCCATTGCAGGCCCGTAAACGACTTCGGGATGAGAATGCCGATGCTCACCGCAATTTGAA
>JAEEGG010010201.1_pt1 | contig 20816 bp, 17 predicted proteins | sample 9134161 | NCBI WGS metagenome assembly JAEEGG01 (sample SAMN16246543, study PRJNA631951) | gut metagenome | biome: gut microbiome; feature: rumen; material: CR-attached | host: Bos | place: Iran: Karaj | collected 2018-10 | reverse complement strand
CGAAGACAGAATTCACCTGTATACAAAAACACCGAAGGATAAGTTTCTCGACACCCCGAACCTCCTGAACGAGCGCAAAGACGATAATTTTAACAGCCAGATGCTCCGTAAAAACGAGATTGTAAACAGCGCGGAGCCGGATTCGACTGAAAAGCAGAACAGAAAACTCAGTCTGGACTTTGCGCACAGCCTCTTTCTTAACGGCTATGTGGCAGAAGCGCGGCCGATTTACGAAGAATACGTTAAACAGAACGGGCACTCAGAAGGTTTTGATAAATCTGCCTCAAGCGCTCTCGTAAAAATATACGCAAACGGGGCTCAGCCTTCTACTGATATTTTTGCCTTATCAGGGCAAACCCTTTCGGTTCAAAAACAGGATAAATTCTTCAAGGAAATTGCAGATTCATATAAATCTCTCCAGACAAAGAGCCGGACCGGGGCAACTTTGCTTTCCATGCTTTTGCCTGGAATGGGACATGTTTACTTAAAAAATTATCGTCGCGGAATTTTTACCTTTATCGAAGTTGCATCAATGGCGGCTGCCGTTTATTACTGTCAGGACACTTACGGACAGAAAAACTGGCGTCCGTGGCTGTTTGGCGCAATGGGGGCGGTCGACTGGATTACTGATATTTACGGAGCAAACAAGGCGGCCCAGCGTTATAACCAGCGCCTCTTCCGCGAAGCCGACGGAAGACTGCAGGAAAAATACCTGGAGGTTTTGTATGAAGAATAAAAACATTTTTGGCGCAATTATTTTTCTTCTGTTGAATCTGGCAGTTTTGAGTGCTGCGGACTTTACGGCAGAACAAATTGATTTTTACAAGCAGACTCTTTTTGAATACGAAAACAATCCGGCCCCGGCTGTTGAACAAAACCGACTTGATGAAGCCTTAACCGGACTGATTCAATTTTATAAAGAGAACAGAAGTTTTGAAAACGCAGAAATCTATGCCCAGAACAAGATTAATTATTACATTGAATGGGGCAGAGGTGACTCACAAATTCAAGAACTGGAACTGAATTATATTGAGATTCTGGAAAGACTTGCCGTCAGGGATAAAAAAACTGACGATGCAATAATTCAAAAACTTTACGGTTACGCATATGACGCGCGGGAAGAAGTTTCCAGAAAGGCAAATGCAGTTCTTTTAAAGGCTCTTCTTAAGACAAAAAACTATGGGGAAGCAGAAATTCTGGTTCGGCAAAACTGGCCGTCTCCTCAAAAAGAAAACTTTGTTAAGGCAATTGAAGAGGCTCAAAACTACAAAGGCAAAAATCCAAAACTTGCGCTTGCCCTTTCTTTTGTTCCGGGGATGGGACAGTTTTACGCCCACCAGTGGAAGGACGGCCTGAATGCGCTTGTCCTAAACGGGGCTTTGTGGACGGTGAGCGCCTGGTCTGTCTGGCATTTGAACTTCTTTGATTTTTTTATTCTTGAAATGGATCCTGATTACCGCTTTTTCAGGGGCAATTTATACAACGCTCAGAAGGATGTTTATATTTACAACGAAGCTCAGGTTGAAGAGATTTTATCTGCGGTTTACAACTCTTTATAAAAAGCTGCTCATTTGCTAGAATACAGATATTATGACAATCACACTCAAGAATTCAAATTACGAAGTAGTTTTAAATACTCACGGAGCAGAAATCAATTCGTTCCGCGGGTCGGACGGCACTCAATATGTTTTTGAAGGCCCGGAATCTGTATGGAAATTCCACGCACCGGTTTTGTTCCCGCACGTTGGACGCATCAAGGACGGTTTTTACACTTACGCCGGCAAGGAATATCACCTTGTTAACAACGGTATGAGCCGCGATCTTGAACACAAAATCATCGAACAGTCTGCCACTAGCGCAACTTTTGAACTTACAGAAAGCGCAGAAACAGCAGACAAGTTCCCGTGGAAATTCAGCCTCAAAACTCATTATGAATTACGCGATGACGGTTTGACTTTTACAACAACTGTAACAAATACTGATTCAACAGAAATGCTCTTTTCTGTAGGAAGCCACACTGCATTCTGCTGTCCACGCAACACTGACCCTGCAGGAACAACAAATGCTGACTATCAGTATGAGTTTGAAAACAAAGAACCTCTCACAACAGTTCTCCTGAACGACGCTGCTCAGCTTGCTGTTGATGAAGAAGGAACTGCTCCATGCACAAAACCTTACGGCGAAAAACAGAGCGGAATTATTCCAATCAATGCTGAAGGCTTTGGAAACGGTCACTTCTTTACAAAGTTTACTTCCAGCTGGGTTGGTCTTCGCAACAAAAAAGACGGAAGCCTCGTAAAAGTAAACTGTGCAGGCTATCCATATCTTATGGTATGGCAGGGCGGAAACGGTGCTGAAGGTGCTTCCGGCAACGGATTTAACTGTATCGAACCATGGTACGGAACTGCCGACGCAGAAAACACTGAACACGAATGGGAAGAAAAGGCCGGTTTAATCAGCCTTGAACCTGGAAAGTCATTTACTGCTGACCAGTCAATTACTATCGAAAAATAATTTTATCGTCAGGGCATTTTTTAAAATATGCCCTGACGCAGTTTCTTGCATCATCATTATCTTTTGCGTTCTGCATCATGGTCCAGAAAAAGTGACCGAAGCTGAAATTCAGACAATAATAGGCAAAAAACCTTTGTAAGCGGGTCTTCCAGAATTCGGGAGGCTGGCATTCTTCAACATCATCGATAAATTTAAGCGCAACTTCTTCCGCATCAAAACTGAATGGTGCGTCCGATGATAATTCCTTAAAAATCCACGGCTTTTGGGCAAGGGCCCTTGCAATCATCACTCCGCCTGCGTGCGGCGCTGCCTTGAGGGCGGCCTGGAGAGTCGTGCGGTCTTTTACGCCTCCGTTTAAAATTACAGGAATATGAGGGTAGCGGAGGGCAAGTTTTTCTACGTACTGCCAGCGGCAAGGTCGGCAGGTTTTTTCTTTTTTTGTGCGCGGATGCAGGGTCAGCATCTGTACACCTTCTTCCAGGAGCATATCAGTGAATTTAAAAAAGCCTTCCTCGGTAAAGTCTTCATCTCCGAGGCGAAGTTTTACCGACAGTCTTTGCGGCTTGCTTCCGTCTTTTGCGTAGTTTTCAATCTGTGATTTTACTGAGCGCACAAGGTTTGCAGTTTCTTCCAGCGGCTTGAGCATCCAGCTGATTCCGGCCCCTGTGTTTGCAATCTGAGGAGCCGAGCAGCCCATGTTGATGTCTATTCCGATACCGCCTAAATCCAGGAGAACCTTTGCCGCTTCTGCCATCGGGCCTGCCGTTGTGCCTGTTAACTGCCAGACCATTTTTTCCGGCTCGGGGCCTGAACGAATGTAATATTTTTCAAATGGCCCCTGGTGCAGAAGGGAAGGGGCATTGATCATTTCGTTAAAATACTCGTCGCAGCCGCCAAAATGAGCCACGCATCTTCGGAAAGCTTCGTGACTCAGGGTTGCCATAGGCGCCAGGATAAACTTCATTTAGTTTGTGCCTTCTGTTGAATCTGCCTGTTCGTCCAGAAATTCCTGGAAGATATATGCGGCAAGTCCGCACAGTTCTGCGCAGGGACGCTTTTTGTAGTATTCTTCCGTGCGCGCTTCGCTTACAGGATTGTCCTGCTGTCTTTTTCTTAAGCCCAGAAGCTCAGCGCAGATAATTGAACCGTTTGCTTGCCTGAATTTTTCTGCCAGAGCCTGACCGTCTTTGTAAGTCTGGTCCTTGTGGGCCTTGATCTGCGCAAGGGAAAAGTTTTCTTTATCAGACGGGTCTGATTCAACCGGGTGAGCCTTTTTATTGTACATTCCGAGGCACATGAGCATTCCGCTCACGGTTCCGCAGACTTCGCGCATGCGGCACATTCCGCCGCCGAAAGGCTCGCAGAGAGAGAGAATTTGATTTTTATCCCAGCCGAGCTGTTCTGCAAAAACAGAAACAACCGACTGTGTGCAGTTAAGCCCCGACTTAAAGTTGTCGGAAGCTTTTTTCATTGCTTCTTCTTTTGTCATTAGAGTTTCTCGATGAGGGCAGCTGCGGCATCTAAGAATTCTGCGTCCAGAGATTCAATATCGCCTTCGTCAACAGCCTTGTTGATTTCCTGAGACATTGGAATACGGGCAAGAACTGGAATTCCATAATCTTTTGCAATGCCGTTGATGTTGCTTTCACCAAAAATTTTAATTTCTGTGTTGCAGTCAGGGCATTTTACATAAGACATATTTTCTACGAGACCAACGATTGGAATTTTCATTGTCTCTGCCATTTTAACGGCTTTTTCTACGATTACGCGGACAAGCTGCTGAGGACTTGAAACGATGATAATTCCGTCGACAGGCAGACTCTGGAAAACTGTGAGCGGAACGTCACCTGTTCCCGGAGGCATATCGACAAACATAAAGTCAACGTCTTTCCATTCAACATCAGTCCAGAACTGTTTTACGGCACCTGCAATTACAGGACCGCGCCAGATAACTGGATCTGTTTCGTGTTCAAGAAGAAAATTCATGCTCATAAGCTGAATTCCCTTATCTGTTTTTACCGGATAAATAGTTCCGTTTTTATCGCCCATAGCACGCTCTTCTGATACGCCAAAACTTGTCGGGATTGACGGACCTGTGATATCAGCGTCCAGAATAGCTGTTTTATATCCTTTCTGGCAGAGTTTTGAAGCTAAAAGTGCTGTTACGAGAGATTTTCCGACACCGCCCTTACCTGAGACAATACCGATAACCTTTTTTACACAGCTTCCTTTGCGCAAAGTTGCCCTAAGGTCTTTTGACTTGCAGTTTGAAGAGCAGGTCGAACAATTATGTGTACATTCTTCTGACATGTGTTAACCTCTGCCGTTAAATTTACTAAATAAGGCAGTTTTAGTAAAGAAATAAAACGTTATTGAAAATTCTTGTCCTAACTGAGATAATTTTATTTATGAAGGAAAAATGCTTTCTTGCAGGAATCGTTGGCACCGGCCGTATCGGTTTTAGTCTTGGTTTTGACAAAAAACGCGAACAGCCTGCAAGCCACACGATGGCGCTTTTTAAAAATAAGAATATCAGGCTGATTGCGGCCGCTGACTCAAACGAAGAAAATCTTGCGGCCTGGAAAAAGTATGCCCGCAAGTATGCCCGCATGTATGCGGGCAAGTATGCGGGCAAAAAGAAGAGCATGGCGCTGACCTTTAGTTCAAGCAGGGAGCTCTACGAAAACGTAACCTGCCTGGACATAATTGTTGTTGCCGTTAACGAAGAAAGTCACCTGGAAGAATGTCTTAAGGCAATTGAATATAAGCCCCGCCTTGTAATTCTTGAAAAACCCGTTGCACTGAACAGCGCCCAAGCCGCACTGATTCTGGATGCCGCTAAAAAAGCAGAGGTTCCTGTGATGGTAAATCACGAAAGGCGCTTTGCCCTGGATTATAGGATGGCAAAGGAGCTGCTTTCACAGATTGGCGAAATTCAATATGTGGACGCGCGCTTAAACAGCGGTCTTCGTGTCTGGGCAGAAGAATTTGAAAAGGACGGAACTTACAGCCTCCTGCACGACGGAACCCACCTTGTTGATATTGTGCGCTTTTTATTTGATGTTGAATTAAAGGATCCTCTCGTTACAGGCATTTACCGCGACGAAAAAAATATCGTCCGGAATTTTACCGCAGTTTATCACACGGACAAGATAAGTCAGATTTTAGTTTCGATGAGCGGGCGCTCAAAGTTTTTTGAATTTTCCATCGAAGTTACAGGAACTCATGGCCGCCTCTGCATCGGGAACGGATTTTTTAAATTGTACAAACGCGAAGAATCCAGACTCTACACAGGCTTTTATTCGCTTGCAAGACAAAAAATCAAGGTTCCGAAGAAGACGGGCTACTTTGCAAATATGGTCCAGAATGCGGTTGACTTTTTACTCACAGGCGCTCCGCTGGTATCTCCCCTCGAACAGGCAGTCGAAGACCTCAAAGTTCTTGAACAGATTAAAGAAGCATTCAAATGACGAGAGATTTAACAGCCGGACATCCGCTTAAAATAATTGTTGAATTTGCACTTCCTGTGTTTTTTGGCTATCTCTTTCAGCAGTTTTATAATGTTGTAGATACAATTATCGTCGGGCGTTTTTTAGGCGTCCAGAATCTTGCAGCCGTCGGGAGTACAGGAAGCCTTCACTTTTTAATCATGGGCTTCTGCATCGGCTTGTGTTCGGGATTTGCAATTCCTGTTGCGCAGAAGTTCGGGGCGGGAGATTACAAAACGATGCGTTCCTTTGTGTTCAATTCTTATGTGCTTCTGGTGTTCTTTTCTGTTGTTTTAACAGTGCTTACCCTCATTTTCTGCAGACCGCTACTGACACTGTTAAAAACTCCTTCTGACGTTCTTGAAGGCGCAAACGATTATTTTAGCGTCATTCTTAAAGGAATTCCCGTTGTTCTCGTTTACAACCTGCTTGCGGGAATCATCCGCTCGGTCGGTGACAGTAAAACGCCTCTTTACTTTCTCGTTCTTTCCGCCGTGCTGAATATAATTCTTGACCTGCTTTTTATTGCGGTTTTTGATTTTGGCGTAAGGGGGGCTGCCGCTGCGACCGTAATTGCACAGGCTGTTTCCATGGTTTTGTGCTGGTTTTACATGCAGAAGCATTTTGAACTTCTTCGCCTCAAAAAAGAAGACTGCCTTTTAAACAAAAGGAGAATCCGCGGACTTCTCGGAGCGGGGCTTCCGATGGGGCTGCAGTATTCGATTACTGCAATAGGAAGCGTAATTTTACAGTCTGCGGTAAATGCGCTCGGCTCTGTTTTTGTCGCCGCCATGGCAACCGGACAAAAAATCAGCATGTTTTTTTCTACACCATTTGACAGCCTCGGAACAACTATGGCGACCTACTCAGGCCAGAATGTCGGCGCCCGGAAAATCGAAAGGCTTAACCTGGGACTTTTCTGGGCCTGCGTGCTCGGTGCAGTTTATTCAATTGTGGCGCTTTGTGTTTTGTATTTTTTTTCAAATTCAATCATTTCGCTTTTTATGGACCGTGCTGAATCTGCATCGGTTTGTCAAAATGTAATTCAAAACGCAAGGTTCTTTTTGCTCTGCAACGGAGTAACCTATTTTCTTCTGGCACTTGTAAATATCGTGCGTTTTATGATTCAGGGAATGGGCTTTTCAAAAACAGCTGTATTTGCAGGAATTTTTGAATTAATCGGCCGTTCTGCAATCGGCGTCTGGATTGTTCCGGTGCTGGGTTTTAAGGGGGCATGCCTTGCAAGTCCGCTGGCGTGGGTGCTTGCGGACGCATTTTTGATTCCTGCGTTTTTCTACTGCCAGAAAAAATTGTAGCACCAACAAACGCAAGTAAAACTATTGCAATAAAAGTTACTGTGTGCTAACATGAGTTTGCAGGGGGAAAGTTATCCGCCTGCAAGCAGAGTCTTTTATGCGTAAATATATATTGTCTTTATTACTCACTGCCGGAATTCTTTCCGGTGCTTTTGCTGCAGATAAATCATGGAATGCTGTTGCAACGGAAATGAAAGGAATCATTGACGATGCATACACATTGTACGAAGGCCAGAAAGCTGATGAGGCTTACGAGCGTGTTAATGATGCATATTTCGGCCATTATGAAGTAGACGGTTTTGAACGTTCAACACAGAGCCGCATCGGCGGAAGCCGCGCAGGTAACGTTGAAGTTCAGTTCAGCAGGTTGAAGGGTGCAATCCGTGCTGCAAAGCCGGCCGGTGAAGTTCGTAAAGAAGCCGATACCCTTATCAGCATGCTTTTTGAGGATGCAGAAAAACTCGATCCGCCAAAAATGTCATGGAATGAACTTGCTGTAGTTCTCCGGAAAGAATTCAAAGAAGCCGCAGACATGTATGCCGACGGCCATGTGGTTACGGCAGAACCAAAATTCCGCAAGGCATATTCCCGTTATTACGGAAAATCAAAGTTACAGGAAAACGTAGCCGGCACTCTTGGATACAAACGCGATGCGCAGATTGTTGATTTGTATACACAGACAAAGACTATGATTTTAAATCGCGGTCCAAAACCGGAAGTTGTTGAATCAATCAGTGCACTTTCAGAAATGATTGCAGATACAGCCGCTGACCTGACTTCAAAACAGGGAAGAATCCAGTGGTGGGGAACTGTTCTCGCTTCGCTGATGATTCTCCTCCGTGAAGGTTTTGAAGCCATTCTTATCGTAGGTGCAATTATCGCTTACCTCCGTAAGAGCGGTAACGAAGATAACCTTGGTGCCGTTTACAAAGGTTCAGTTTGGGGCATCATTGCTTCTGTAATCATGGCTTTGATTCTCATGGGACTTACAAAATTCGGTTTTCAGAGCGGTCAGGGGCAGGAAGTTGTAGAAGGCGTAACAATGTTTATCGCTGTTGCAGTTCTTTTTTACACTTCAAACTGGATGATCAGCAAGGCGTCTTCAAAGGCCTGGGAAAACTACATTCAGGGCAAGGTAAAAACTTCTGTTGATAAGCGCAGCATGTTCAGTCTTGCTTTTACATGTTTTCTTGCTGTATTCCGCGAAGGTGCCGAAGTAATCCTCTTCTATCAGGCTCTGTTTACAGGTTCTGATGGTAGCGGAACTGTTCCTGCAGTAATCCTCGGTATGGTAATTGCTGTGGTTCTTCTCGTGTTTGTTTACAAGGCAATCATTCTTACAGGCAAAAAACTTCCGCTCAAACCTTTCTTCTATGCAACTTCAATTTTGATGCTTGTAATGGTTGTATCGTTTGTTGGCGGCGGTATAAGTGAATTTGTAGATGCAAGCTGGATTCAGCCTCATCTTATAAATGGAGTTCCGGCAGTCAGTCTTCTCGGAATCTATCCATACGCAGAATCTTTAATCGCTCAGGGAATTGCAGTTGCTGTGATTGTACTGACTCTGGTTATCGGTTCTCTTTTAAAAAAGAATAAAAAATCAGCTCAATAAAAGAGCGAGGAGTATTTTATGAAAAAGACAATGTCTTTGGTAATGGCAGGTGCCGCTCTGGTATTTGCATTTATGGGTTGTTCAAAGAACAACGGTTCACAGGCTGCTTCTTCAGCAGCTGCAGAAGATACAACAGAAGAAGCCGGCGGATTCGTTGAACACGATATCGGCGATGAACAGAAAGCAGGCTTCCTGGCTGTAAACGGTGTTTATTTCCAAGCTGTTGATATGAAATCAGGCGAAGGAAACACACAGCGCGGTGCTGACTTTACAATGCATATCGAAGCAGATATCGCTGCTATGGAAAATGACCTCGGATTCGTTGTAGACCAGTTTGTACCGGGTCTTACAGTTGAATATGAAATTGTTAACCAGGCTAACAATGCTGTTGTAGTAAAGGGAACATTCATGCAGATGAACGCTTCTGATGGTCCACACTACGGTGCTAACATTAACCTCAACAACGCCGGCACTTACACAGCACGCTTCATCATCCACAGCCCTGCAGAAAACAACTACTTCATTCACACAGATGATGACACAAAACCAGGTTCAACTCTTCAGAAATACTGGCCAAACGACAAGCCTCTCTCAGTTGAATTTAAAGACTGGGTATTTGATGGCAAGAAAGTTCAGCCCGAATACAACTAATCTTATCGAATCTTAAGGTTTCCATAGAGGGGCTGACTGTCACGGTCATCCCCTCGTGGTTTTTTATGGGAAGTTTTTTGAGCTTCCTTAATTTGTGGTAAATATTTTTCATGGCTAAAAATTTATTTGAAACAGTACACGACTTATTGATACCTTTTATGCTGCTGGCAATGACAGTCGGTTTTACACTTAAAGACGGTAGTTTAAAAATCCGGCAGAACTTTATAAAAATTACAGCCGGCGCCTTTGTGTTCATTTTTGCAGTTTCTTTTTTGAGACAGCAGCGTTTTATTAAATACAACCAGATTAACAACATATATCTTCTTGCAGTTTCGCTCATCAGCGGCCTGGCTTATTGTGTTTTGAACTGGATTACGTATATAAAACAAAAATCCTCCAGAATACTTGATATTTTAAAATGGAGCCTTGGCGGTTTATTTGTTTTTACTCTTTTACTTTGTCGAATTCCTTCGATTTACGAACTTCCATTCCATTTTGTGGTAATGGACGATACTTATTTCAGCACTCAGTTTTTACTAAAATGCACAGGCTATCTCTCAGGATGGCTCTGCTGCATTCTGACATGTTTTGCTTTATACAAAATCTCAAACCGGATTTCAGAAAAACAGTCCCTGCTTTGTTTCAGCGCCCTGTATCTGATTTCCGGGTTTATTTCTTTTGTAAGCGTTGTCGGAATTATCAATTCTTATTACAGGAGACGTTTTAAGATTCCTGCAGGCTTACGGACAAAACTTCCGCAGATGATCGAAGCCGAAAATTTGATTTTCTTTGCGGCCTTAATCTGTGTAATGCTTTTGTCTGTTGCATTTTTTATCTGGAACTTGAAAATCCACGGCGAGTACACAAACCCGGCCGAACACAGACGCCTCCGTGCGACAGCGCGCAATAACCGCCGCTGGGCAGGATTTTTAATTGCACTTGCAGTCTTTGGCTGGATTGATATGACAACAGTCAGAAAGGTTGCAGACAAAGTTGTAGTTCTTTCTCCTTCAGAAGAATATGCACTGGAAAACGGCGAAATCTTTATTCCGATTGAACAGGTACTGGACGGCCACCTGCACCGCTTTACCTGGGTTAACGACCGGGGTAAGGAAATCCGGTTCATTATTGTCCAGAAACGCGGAACAAACCTTGGTGTTGGTTTTGATGCCTGTGAGGTTTGCGGAGATGCCGGTTACTATGAACGCAAAAATGAAATTGTATGCAGCCGCTGTGACGTTGTAATGAATAAAAGCACAATCGGGCTTAAGGGTGGCTGTAACCCGATTCCTCTTGCATCGCGGATAGAAGATGGTCAGGTAATCATCAGGACAAGCGACGTTAACAAAGAGGAAAAACGTTTCAGATAAAAAGGCGGTCTTGACCGCAGGAGATAACTTATGTTTTGGCGCATGGTGTTTAGGGCACTGATCAGACAGAGAAAGAAGATGATAATGATTGCGTTTACGGTTGCGCTGGGAGCCTCGCTTGCTACAGCCATGTTAAACGTAATGTTTGATGTTGGAGATAAGGTAAACCAGGAATTAAAGGCTTATGGTGCAAACATCCGTGTTGTGCCGCAGTCAGTTTCCATTCTTGGGGATATGTTTGGAGACGAAGGGGAAACGAGTCAGTACCTTCGCGAAGATGAACTTGGAAAAATCAAAACAATTTTCTGGGCATTCAATATTGTTGATTTTGCGCCGTTTCTTGATTCAAATGTTGTATTGAATTCAAGCGCAAAAACTAAACTTGTCGGAACCTGGTTTGCGCACCACATGGAACTTCCCACCGGCGAAACTCTTGATACCGGTATGAAAGCCATGAAAAACTGGTGGGCAGTTGAAGGAAACTGGCTTTCTGACGATGACAACGACAGTGTTATGGTAGGTGCTGCCGTTGCCGCAAAAAACAATTTGAAAATCGGAGACTCGGTTTTAATCAGCAGCTCAGGAAAATCAAAAAAATACCTGGTTAAGGCGGTTTTTGACGCAGGCGGAGACGAAGACGACTGTGTTTACGTTAACCTTGCAAGTGCACAGGATTTTCTTGGTAAAAAAGGTTTGATTTCGAGCATTGAAGTCAGTGCGCTCACAACGCCGGACAACGACCTTGCCCGGAGAGCGGCCCAGGACCCGCAGAGCCTTAACATGGTTGACTGGGATACATGGTATTGTACAGCCTATGTAAGTTCAATCTGTTATCAGATTCAGGAAGTAATTTCCAATTCATCGGCCAAGGCTGTAAGACAGGTTGCAGAAAGTGAAGGCGCCATTTTGAATAAAACCCAGCTTCTCATGCTTTTGATTACAATTTTGAGTTTGATTGGTTCGGCACTTGGTATCAGTAATCTTGTTACTGCAAGTGTTATGGAACGCGCTCAGGAAATAGGCCTGTTAAAGGCAGTGGGTGCTCATGACGGTCCGATTTCGGCTCTTGTTTTGACTGAGATTTTAATTACAGCCTTCATAGGAGGCTGCGCCGGATATTTTGCCGGACTCGGATTTGCGCAGATTATCGGTCAGTCGGTATTTGATTCTGCGATTAACATCAAGGTAACGGTAATTCCACTGACAGCGATTTTGATTTTTGTTGTAACAATAGCAGGTTCCGTTCCTTCAATCAGATTATTGCTGAGGCTTGAACCGGCAGAAGTTTTGCACGGAAGGTAATTTTATGACTAAGAAACAGTTTTACTTAAAGATGATTACAAGTTCGATTATGAGACGCCGGAGCCGCATGCTGATTGCCCTGCTTGCAGTCGCAATCGGTTCAACAATTTTGAGCGGACTTGTAACAATTTACTATGACGTTCCGCGCCAGATGGGCCAGGAATTCCGTTCGTACGGTGCAAACATGACCTTTGTTCCATCCGGAGCAGGCAACATCCTGCAGGAAGACCTTGATAAGGCGCTTTCTTTTGTTCCCGCAGAAAAGCTGGTCGGAGTCAGTGCTTACCGTTACGAAACAATTACAGTTAACCGTATTGCCTTTATGGCAGGCGGCGTAAAATTTGATTCAGTTAAAAAAACACGTCCTTACTGGCTTGTAAACGGCGGGTACCCAACACATTCAAAAGAAGTTCTTGCAGGACAGTCTGTTGCTCAGGCGCTTGCCCTCAAAACAGGTTCTCAAATCAATATGGATGTGGTGGACGAAAAGGGTGAACACAAAATTTATTCTGTAAAAATCACCGGAATTCTCCAGACCGGCGGTTCGGAAGAAGAATGTATTTTTATTGACAGTGATGAATTGTCTCAGGTTACCGGCACTGGTGGAATCTGCGATGTTGCGGAACTTTCCATGAGTGCTTCAGGCGAAGAACTTGCTTTAATCCGTGACCAGATTGAACAGAACGTTCCGGGTATTACTGCGCGCCTTGTAAAACGCGTAACCCAGAGTGAAGGAACAGTTCTTAAAAAACTTCAGTCGCTTGTGTGGATTGTAACCTGCGTTGTTCTGATTCTGACAATGGTTTGTGTTGCAACCACAATGATGGCTGTAGTAACAGAGCGCCGCAGGGAAATCGGCCTTAAAAAGGCACTCGGCGCTTCCAGCCGGAACCTGGTAGAAGAGTTTTTGGGAGAAGGACTTTTTCTCGGCGGACTTGGTGGCGTGCTTGGCGTAATCCTTGGATTTGCCTTTGCGCAGGCAGTCAGCCTGAATGTTTTTCACAGACCGATTTCGTTCCAGTGGGCTCTTGTTCCGCTGACAATTATCGTTTCCGTAATTATCACGGGTCTTGCATGTCTGATTCCTGTCAGAAGCGCAACAACAGTCGACCCTGTAATCGTTCTCCGCGGAGAATAAAGAAGAATTATGTTTTAGGTGGCGTCCATGCCACGAGGAGGCCGTATGGCATTGCTTGAAGTAAAGAATATTTCCAAGATTTATAAAATGGGTGACAGCGAAGTTGCTGCCCTTCATGATGTAAGCCTGAGTGTAGAAAAAGGCGAGTGGGTTGCAATTATGGGACCTTCAGGTTCAGGAAAATCCACAATGATGAATATTATCGGTTGTATGGATACTCCGACTAAGGGACAGGTAATTCTTGAAGGAAAGGACATCGCACAGGTTTCTTCAAAGAATCTCACAAACCTGCGCCGCGACAAAATCGGTCTCGTATTTCAGCAGTTTCATCTGGTAAATTATCTGACCGCCGTAGAAAACGTTATGGTAAGCCAGTATTACCACTCAATGCCGGACGAAAAGGAAGCCCTCGAGGCTCTGGAAATGGTTGGTCTTCGTGAACGCGCAAACCACCTTCCCCACGAGCTTTCCGGCGGTGAACAGCAGCGTGTCTGCATTGCGCGTGCACTTATCAATCACCCGCAGATTATTCTTGCAGACGAACCGACAGGTAACCTTGACGAAGCAAATGAAAACCTCGTAATTGATTTGTTTAAGCGTCTCCACAAAGAGGGCAGGACAATCATCGTTGTAACACACGCTCCTGAAGTTGCCGAATATGCCCAGCGCACCATCGTCCTTGAACACGGCAAATTCCACAAAGAAATCATCAACGACAGGGCCGAATAAATTTCTTGACCGCCGGAACAGAAATTCATAAATTCTATTTATGATTAAACCTGTAAAAATTCTATTATCCGTTCTTGGCGGTCTTGGCATTTTAATCGCTGCAATAATTTTAATTGAGCTCGTTTTTGTTTTATTCTGGCCGTCTTTCGGCGGTTCTGCTTCCAGACAGGACAAAATTGACTATGCAGGCCGTGCTCCAAATTTTTACGACGGCGTATTTCATAATGATAACGGCTTTAGACCGATGTCTCTGCAAAAGAATCCTGCACCAGATCCAAAAAAAATCTCGGATAATACTCCGCGCCCGGATTTTGAATTTCCTGTAAAAACTCCGGACTTTATTCAAAACGGTCAGCGCGCTCCGGTTGATGAATTCAATTCGACCTGGATGGGGCACTCAACGATTTTTATGCAGATGCACGGCATGAATATTTTATTTGACCCTGTATTCAGCGAAGTGATTTCTCCGGTAAGTTTTGTCGGAAGCAGACGCTTTTCTCATCCTTCCATCACAGTTGAACAGCTCCCAGAAATTGACATTCTGATTCTGACTCACGACCATTACGACCACCTCGATTATAATTCAATTAAAAAACTGGATTCAAAAGTAAAAAGATATGTAGTACCTCTCGGCGTCGAAAACCATCTTGAAAAATGGGGCGTTCAAAGTTCAAAAATTACGAACATGGCATGGTGGGAAGAAACACAGATTGAAGGCCTTACAATTGCCTGCACACCTGCCCAGCATTTTTCCGGCCGCAAACTCATCGACAACATGCACACGCTCTGGGCAAGTTATGTGTTAAAGGACGAATTTCACCAGATTTTTGAAAGCGGGGACTCAGGCTTTAATAATCACTTTGAAAAGATTCACGAAAAATACGGTGACATGGATTTTGTTCTGATTGAATGCGGTCAGTACGACGTTCAGTGGCCTCTGGTCCACATGTTCCCGGAACAGAGTGTGAGTGCCGCAAAAACTCTTGGCGCAAAAATCGTCCAGCCGATTCACTGGGGTGCGGTTATTTTGTCCCGCCACGGCTGGGACGACCCTGTTGAGCGCTTCTTAAAAGAAAGCAGCGCCCAGGGCCTTGTTGCAGTAACGCCGTACATCGGACAGACTGTTCATCTGAAAGATACACGGCGTTATGCAGAGCGGTGGTGGAGATAGACTGCTGCCATCCTGACGGCCGGCCGGCTGACTATCTGTTTATATATTCAATTGCGCTGTCTGCTGCGATTTTACCGAAGATACAGATATCTGCCACTGCGTTGCCGCCGAGACGGTTTGCACCGTGGACGCCGCCTGTAACTTCGCCGGCGGCGTAAAGACCTGGAATTGTGTTGCCTGACTTATTCTGGACTTCTGCTTTCGTATTGATTTTTAAGCCGCCCATTGTGTGATGGATTGCAGGGCCGCATTCAATTGCGTAGTAAGGCGCCTTTGAAAGCGGGCGTTCCATGCTTGCGGCATTGCGTTTAAACTCTTCGTCTGTTTTTGATTCAACATAAGAATTGTATTTTTTGATTGTATTGTTGAATTCAACCTTGTCGATTCCAAGCCTGTCTGCAAGTTCATCAATGCTTTCTGCCTGTGTCAGAAGGTTTTTCTTTGCGTAACCTTCAATTGCCTTGAGAGAATCGCGTACACTCTGGTCAAACACGAGGAATGCTGTCTTTTTAGGTTGTGCAAGAATTGCGGCAGAAACAACGTCGCGTGTCTGCATTTCGTTTACAAAACGCTTTCCCGTGCGGCTTACAAGAATTGCCCCGTTTCCGCGCACTGCTTCTGTAATCATAATTCCGCTGCCTGCGACAACTGTCGGATGAGTCTGGATTTGTTCCATCTGGGTGAGGTCTGCGTCAAATTTTTCTGTCATGGAAAAAGCGTCGCCTGTTGCACCCGGATGATTTGTTGTGCCAAAACCTGCCAGGGCCGGATTAAACTTAACAACCATGGCTGAGTTTGCTCCAAATCCGCCGGAAGCTACGATAACTGCCTTAGCGTCGATTTTATACTGGTTGTCGCGGGTTTTTACAATTACGCCGCATGCTTTGCCGTCATTTTTGATGATGTCGGTTACCATGCTGTTCAGGCGGATTTCTGCTCCCTGTCTGAGGGCTGCCTGATAAAGGAGGGGAACCAGGTGGGCTCCGATTGCACCTCCTCCCTGCGGCCTGTGGATGCGTTTGTTTGTAGCCCCGCCGAACATTCCGACATCAGACAAATCTGCGCCTACGATGTCAGACTGGAGCCATTCAACCATTGCGGCAGAATTATCAACGAGTGTGCGGACAAGTGCCGGATCGTTAAGGTTCTTTCCGCCCTTCATTGTGTCGCTGTAAAAAATGTCCGGGCTGTCTTTGATTCCGAGTTTTTTCTGTTCCTTTGTATATGAGGCATTGATACCGCCTGTTGAATAGTTTGTGTTTCCGCCGACGATTCCCATTTTTTCTAGGACGATGACTTTTGCACCCTTGTAAGCGGCCTCTGTTGCGGCAACAAGACCCGCACCGCCGGCACCGATGATTACGATGTCACATGAAGTGTCAGAGTAAACTTCTTTTTCCTGTCCGGTTCCCCGGCTTTTGTTGAGAGCCATGTCCAGAGCGTCGAGAACTGCGTTTGATGAAATTGTAGCTCCGGAAACTACATCGATAGTATCTGTTTTTTGTTCCTGCAAAAAGCGTTCAAGAATCTGTTGTTCGGCAACAGGCCCGATTCCCGGAGTTTCTGATTCGCTTACGATTTTTGCGTCAGTAACCCGGCCGTCTTTTACTGTGATTGAAACTGTTATGTCTCCGCTATGACCTGCGCCTGTTCCTGTAAAAGTGCCGTCTGTCAGCGGTTTGCTTTTTGAACAGGAAACTGCTCCGGTAATCAAAAATGCAAGAAATAAATTGAACAATAATCTGGAAAATTTTTTCATCTGTGCCACCTTTTTGATTTAAAAGTTAGCATAGTATAACATTAATTAGTTATGTTGACAATTATTACCTTTTTTCATAACATTCAAACCTGATAAAATGAAGTTATCCCGGGTTCCATTTATAAATATTTTTGGCAAAAAAGGCCGCTCACTTTCTCTTTTGATTTTTTCGTTTTTTCTTTCCTTTTCTCTTTTTACGGGTGCTTTAATTTTATCGGGCCTTAAAAATGGAATCCGGAATCTTGAATTAAAACTCGGCGCTGACATAATTGTCGTTCCTTACGAAGCGCGCACAAAGGTAAGCGCCCAGGACATCCTGAACAGGGGCAACAGAACCTGGATTTATTTTTCTTCTTCCATGCTGAATAAGGCACTCGAAATTGAAGGAATCCTGCTGGCAAGCCCTCAGGTTTACTGCTCGGCTCCGCTAAAATCTGGCGGCGGGAGAGTTGAATTAATCGGCTTTGACCCGGCAACTGATTTTTCGGTTAAGCCTTGGATTTCTGACAAATTAAAAAATTCAAATCCCGAATTGAATGATTTTGAAATAATCTGCGGTTCAGATGTTGAACTTGATCAAAAAAGCAGATTCAATGTTTACGGAATTGAATTGAATCCGGTTGCACGCCTTCAAAAAACAGATACCGGAATGGACAATTCAATTTATGCAAATATCAGCACATTGAATTTTATAATCGACGCTGCAGTTCAACAGGGTGTAAAACTTGAAAGTGAAGAACTGGGCGGCAAAAGAATAAGTTCAATCATGATAAAAGTAAAGGACGGCTATGATGTGGACGATGTTGCAAGCCGTCTTACAAGAAAACTGCGCCGTGTAGTTTCTGTAAAAGCACGCGAAATGACGAGCGGAGTTTCTGACAGTCTGGAAAACTTTCAGAAAATGATTTTATTCCTTGTGATTTTAGTCTGGGCACTTTGTTCTGGAATAATGACTGTTGTCTACAGCATGATAACCGGCGAACGCAAAAAAGAATTTGCTGTTTTACGCGCCATCGGAGCAAGCAGAAAAACTTTATCATCCCTTGTAATGAAAGAAGCCTTCCTTCTTAACAGCGCCGGTGGAATTCTCGGCTCCCTGACTGCTTCAATTTTTGTACTGCCCCTTGCTAACTTAATCCAGACAAAATTGAATCTTCCTTTTGTTCTGCCGGAAGCTTCATTTATGATTATGACATTTGTACTTACAGTCCTGCTTTCTGTTATCTTCGGGGCTCTTGCGGCAAGCTTTTCTGCCCGTAAAATTTCCGGTCAGGACACTGGCAGCGCCTTGAGGGAAGGGTAAAAAACTTCTTTAAATTCCTCCTGAACGGATTTATAATGGTTTAATCATTAATTTGGAGGAAAAAATGAAAAAACTCATTACGAAGACTCTTGCGCTCTTACTTGCTGCTGCATTTGTACTTCCACTTTCTGCCGGGGAAATCAAGAGAAAAATCAAGCCTGCAAGCGGCTGGACCCTCTATCTTCCGGGCAAGGCAAATAAAAAAGATGTTTTAAAGGATTTGAACAAGGCCGGATGGCAGGTTTCTAATTCCTATGATGAACATTTTTCTTTTGTTGATTCTGATCTTAACGGTAAAAAATGTTTGAGATTCAGTACACTTGACGGTAAACAGGATGCTATTATTCTTCCTCTTACCGGAAAGGAAAAACTCGTAACTTTGATTTTTAAGGCAAAAGGTTCTGTTGACCCTGATGCCGGAACAACTCCTTACGGAATTTTCTATGCATACGTTCAGAACGGTGCATGGCAGACTCTTCTCCGTCATAATTCATCAAACCAGGTTAAGGGTTCAAACAATATGAGCCGTCTCCGCGCTCCTGAAGGACCTGGCGACATCGTATCTGACTGGCATGATTACCGCCTCGTATTTGACCTGAGCGAAGGTCCTCAGAACATGAAAGCCTTTGCTTACATTGACGGTGTTCTCCGCCATTCTGACACCTGCAAGGAAAGAACTGACTTTACCAAGAACGCTGATCCAAAACTTGATACAAGCGAACTCAACTGGAATATGATGCTCGGTCAGGGTAACTATCTTGAATTCGGCGACAATGACGGTTCAACAAATGCGTTTGGCCGTTATGCTTACTTCCTCACAGTAATTGACGAGGACGTAAGTGCAATGTCTCTCGAAGAAATGGGCAAAAAACTCAAGGCAGATCTCGTTACCAACCCGACTACAAAAAATGATCCTCCGCCACCAAGCAAACGCCCTGCTAAAAAACCTGCAGGAATCAATATCCAGGGACCGGAAGTTAATTCTAAAGACCCTGTATTCTACGACACTTCTACTGTAAAAGGCAAAATCAAGCTGAACAAACTTCCTTACAGCCGCGCAAACGCAGAAGTTGTTACAGAAAACGGCGCTGTTCCTGATGTAAAAATTGCCGCAACAGTTGATCCAAGCGGAGCAGACGGTGCATACAAGACAATCAGGGAAGCAATCGACGCTGTTCCGGAAGGAAGCGCAATCAAGGTTATGCCTGGCTTCTACTACGAAAAACTCAAGATTACAAAGAACGGAATCAGCCTTATCGGTACAAACCCTTCTACAACAGTAATCTACGGCTTTGAAGCTGACACCGGCGGAATTGACGGCAACCTCCTCGTTGAAGTTAACCTTCTTCCAAAGGGCGGCGACTCAGTAGGTGACAAGGTAGATATTCCGGAAAGCCCGGCTGCAAACGCATACTTTAACGCATGCAACATCACTTTCTACAACAAGGGCGCTGAATGGAACAAACTCTGGGGAGGAGCTGAAAAACGCTCTATCGCTCTCGCCCTCAAGGGTGTTGATAAATGTTACCTCAAAAACTGTGTATTCCTTGGACAGCAGGACACTCTTTACTGGCGTTCCGGTCGTATCTACGCAGAAAACTGTTATATCGAAGGCGATGTTGACTACATCTGCGGTGGTGCAACAGCCCTCTTTGACAACTGCAAAATCTTTACAGTTCCACAGTACAACGGCGGTATCATCGTTGCAGCCGCTGCAGCAGACACAGGTTACAAATCAACTGCTAATTTTGCAAACGGCTATGTATTCCGTAACTGTAAGATTACAGGCGACTCTACATTCGTAGGACAGCAGAAAAAAATCTGTATCGGACGCGGAACATGGACCGGCGGTTCAGCAACAAGCGAAACTCAGACAGGTAAAACTGTTTACATCAACTGCAGCTTTGACAATATGATCAACGCAAATCCATGGAACAACTGGGACAGTGTTAATACGGCTGCAAAATGTTTCTTCCGTGAATACAAATCAACAGGCGACGGTGCTTCAACCAAGGACCGCCCGCAGTTGAGCGACGCTGAATACAAGGCAACATACAGTTCAACAGAAAAAATCCTCGGATTTACACCGAAATTCTAATATTCCATTTTTCATAAAAATGTGATAATCTACTGCCAGTGATGAAAAGAACATTTTCCCTGCTGGCAGTTTTTTTTATGTCTCTGGCACTTTTTGCCCAGAGCGCACCTTCTCTTGATCAGGTTTTGAATTCACTTACATCCCGCAAAGTGACAGAAGGTTCATTTACAATGCAGAAAACTTCCGCAAAATTAAAACGCCCCCTCACATCCAGCGGAACATACATTATGAGTGACAAAGGAATCGTGTGGAATACCATCAAACCTTTTCCACAGACAATGGCTGTCACAGAAGATGCAATGATTCAAATCAGACCCGACGGAACAAAAAATGTTGTTGACGGTTCGGGAAACGAAATTTTTAAG
>JAEEGG010010198.1_pt1 | contig 20819 bp, 22 predicted proteins | sample 9134161 | NCBI WGS metagenome assembly JAEEGG01 (sample SAMN16246543, study PRJNA631951) | gut metagenome | biome: gut microbiome; feature: rumen; material: CR-attached | host: Bos | place: Iran: Karaj | collected 2018-10 | reverse complement strand
TAGAGCCCCGTGTAGGCGTTGATGTTGTCGGGGATAGTTATCGAATACGCCTTGTTGATTATCAATGACTTGTTGTTGAAAGCATCACCGATGTCTTCCTCTTTGATAAAATCGGATTTGTCATTGTCATTCGCATACGATAGTACGAGTTTTATCTTGTCATAGTCGTCATGGAAGTATTCTTCTAGCTGCGGTATTATTTTCATCCTAAACGCATCCATTAGATCGTTCAAGTTCTCTATCCCCAAAAAATACGCATGGCCAAGGCGATGATCTTGATCGTATATGGCGACGATACGTTTGTTGAGTACATTCATTATTGATCTTAAATCAATTTTATCTTCAATGAGCTTCTCGGGAATGAAGTCAGGGTCAGGAGGCATTTCAATGAAATAGAAACGTCTTCTGAGGGCAGTATCAAGCGAGACCAATGAACGATCGGCGGTGTTCATTGTTCCAAGGACGTAAACGTTTGAAGGTACAGAGAATGGTTTTTTGGAATATGGGAGAATAGCTTCAATAGATTCTTCTGTTCCAGAACGTTTGGTCTCTTCTATGAGTGTAATGAGTTCTCCAAATATGCGGGATACATTTCCACGGTTGATTTCATCTATGATTAGCACGTAATTTTGTTCATTGTTGTTTTTGGCATTTTCACATATTTCTTTGAATATTCCGGACTTAAGTTCGTATTGGAGTTCATTTTTATCTAGTGAATTGCTTTGTCCGTTTTCATATAATACAGGCATTATCCCCTCTATGAATTGCTCGTATGTTAAAGATTGATGGAATGTAACAAATCTGACTTGCTTGGATTTGATAAGTTCAGCATATTTATCTTCAAAGTCATTCTTTTCCATTTTTAATGATTCTTCTCCAAAAACAATCGACATAGCATATGCTTTGGTGAAGAATGTCTTACCTGTTCCTGGTGGTCCAAAAAGAATTATGTTTTTGTGATTTCCAATATCATGCAGCGTTTTTCTACCGCCATCGTTGGATTTATTGATCGAAGTATTATTTTGGCGATTATATTTCTCTAGGGATTCCCTAAGCACAGTGCCATTAATATTGGGTTTACTTCTGCCGAAGTTACAGTTTGATCCCAAATCAGTTATCTTCATCGGACCTCTTTTTCCTCCAGGGCGGACATAATTTATCAATGGTCCTTTATAACCGTAGACGTCATTTCTTCTTAGTCTGTCGATTGCGTAGTTAATGTTTTTTTCTAAAGTCGGCCTTTGGCTGTCGTTTTGTTTTGTCATGAAATCCTTATAAAGGCTATCGGGGAGTTTGTAGTCTTTTTTGATAGTATCGGCTATGTCTTTTGTTTTGCGGTGTTTTCCATCCCTCATAATAAACAATGCTGCTTCTGAGAGGAGTCTTGTTCTACTATCTTCGTCAACACTCATAAAATCACCATATTTGCTGTTGAGTCAGTATGCATTATGGTATCAAAATTATAATGGTGCAATTAAGCATTTATTGTTTGACTACACTGTTATGTCAAATTATTATAGCTTATTTATATAGAGTTCACTGCAATGAAATGCTAATGTTGATAGTCGTTGGAGTTGGCATTTCAGTTAATTGTGTAATATTGATTTGAAACGTTAAAGCTATGTCTATTTGTAAGAAAGAGGAATCTGAGTTTTTAGTTGGTTATTCTCTTGTATTGACAATGGTAATATCAGCTTAGATATTTGGCCACTATGAATGCCCTTTTGTTTTGTAACTTTTAAATGAATTGGTTAGACGTTACGTTTTTTTATTTTACTGCATCATATTCTTTATTTCGTTAATATATGGCATAACCAAATCAATGTTTTTCGATATCAATGAAAAGATGAAGATTTCTTTTCCGTCTTTGTCTACAATTTTTTCGTCATATTTGGGTAAACGTACAAATTCTCCCATGAATCTGAAGTATTTTTCAGGATAGCGAACAAAAATGTAAATTGGATAAATGTTTAGATTTACATATTTATTAAGTTTGGATTCTAGATTAATGGTTTTGACAGAAGACAAAACCCCTTTCCTTGTTGCACAATAGTGGATCATTCCGGGAATGTATTCATCCCACCTGTTCGGGTATGGATTGGAGTTGCTGTCTTTTGCAATTGTTTGTACCAGAATGGTGCGTTCATCTTTTTCATTAACGATAATTCCAGATTGAAGGCCCATTGGACCGTTCACTCTTGTGAATATAATTAAATCATCAGATGCAAGTGTGGAACCTAGATCGAACATAAATGTACGATCATTTATTTGAATAAAAAATACGCGATCTGCTTATTTATGTTTCTTCTGGTTTTCAAAAGTTAATGATTCATATTGATGGTTAAGAAATGTAATTGTTTGATGCAATGTTTTAGGCAACTCATAATTTGTTCATGTAGTGGATTGTTGTTTTGAATGAGTATTATGGTCCCCCGGACCCACTCTCGGATCCGGAGGCTTTTAAAATCATTCCCACTCGATGGTGGCGCAGGGCTTGGGCGACAGGTCGTACAGCACGCGGTTGACTCCCTTCACCTCGGCCAGGATCCTGTCGGTGATGACCTTCAGCAGCGAGTAGGGGATCTCCTCTATCGTCGCGGTCATGGCGTCCTTGGTGTTCACTGCGCGTATGATGACGGGCCAGTCCCAGCTGCGGATGCCCTCGCGGACTCCGGTGGACCTGTAGTCCGGCACGACGGTGAAGTACTGCCATACCTTCCCTTCCAGTCCGGCCTTGGCGAACTCCTCGCGGAGGATGGCGTCGGATTCCCTGACGGCCTCCAGCCTGTCCCTGGTGATGGCTCCGGTGCATCTCACGCCGAGGCCGGGTCCGGGGAAGGGCTGGCGGTAGACCATGCTGTCGGGCAGCCCCAGGGCCTTTCCTACGACGCGGACCTCGTCCTTGTACAGGAACTTCACGGGCTCGCACAGCTCGAACCCGAGGTCCTCGGGAAGCCCTCCGACGTTGTGGTGGGCCTTCACGCCTTTGCTCTCGATGATGTCGGGGTAGATGGTCCCCTGGGCGAGGAACTTGACTCCCTCGAGCTTCCTGGCCTCCTCCTCGAAGACGCGTATGAACTCTGCGCCGATGATCTTCCTCTTCTGCTCGGGGTCGGAGACGTCCACGAGCTTGTCCAGGAAGCGGTCCACGGCATCGACGTACACCAGGTTGGCGTTCATCTGGTCGCGGAACACGGCCACGACCTGCTCGGGCTCTCCCTTCCTCAGGAGGCCGTGGTTGACGTGGATGCAGGTGAGCTGCTTCCCTACGGCCTTGATGAGCAGAGCGGCGACGACGGAGGAGTCCACCCCTCCGGAGAGGGCCAGGATGACCTTCCCGTCCCCTATCTGCTTCTTGAGTTCTGCCACGGTGTCTTCGATGAACCTCTCGGCCATCGGCTGGCTCGTGATGCGGGCCATGGATTCGGGACGTTTGTTGCTGTCCATCTCTATTCTCCTTGGATGCCCATGGGGGCTATGCACGGTGCATCGTGCTTTCTGTTTTTAAAATATCGAGAGGGGAAGGGTCCCCTCCCAGGGTTTCATCTCTTCTCGATCTCGGTCTCCTGGGGGAAAGCCGACATCGGGATGTCCAGTTCCTTGGGCACGGAGGCCTTCTTAAGCGATTTGCACTCGCCGAAAGCCCAGGTCCCCAGCGATTTCACGCTGTTTGGCAGTACTACGGAATCGAGCTCCAGGCATCCCATGAAGGCGTACTTGCCGATGCTCCCGACGTTCTTCCCGAAGGTGACGGACGTCAGGGAGATGCATCCCTTGAACGCCTCGTTCATCACGTCCTTGACGGAATCGCCCATCCTGACCGTGGAGATCCTCTCGCACTCCTGGAACGCGCCGCTGGCGATGGTCTCGACGGAAGCGGGTATGTCCAGGTCCCCTTCGAAGCTTCCGGGGGCCCTGACCAAGGTCTTCATGTCCTTCTTGTAGAGTATCCCGCCTAGGGAGGCGAACACATGGTTGTCCGCATCCACGCAGATCGAGCGCAGCGAGGAGCATCCTCTGAAAGCGTACTCGGCGACCTCCGTCACGGAAGCGGGCAGATCGATGCCCTCGAGGGAGGAGCAGCCGCTGAACGCCGACTTACCGATCCTCTTGACATTCGGGCCGATCGCCACCTTCGTGACCTTGGAGCATCCGTGGAACGCCGAGTCGCGAATGAACACCAGCTCCTCCGGGAGTTCCACCTCGCCCTCCAGAGCTCCAGGGGCGTGTATGAGGGACCTCCTGTCCTTCGTGTACAGGATGCCGAATTCGTCCGTCCAGAAGCTCTCGCTGCCCTCCGCCACGTCGAACCTGCGCAGGGAGCCGCATTTCCTGAACGCTCCGTCGCCTATCGTCTCCAGCGAGGCGGGGATTGAGACGCTCTCCAGCTTGGAGCATCCTTCGAAGGCTCCAGCACCCACGGAGACGTATCCCTCAGTTATCACTATAGTCTTCACATCCGTGTTCCTGAACGTGTTCTCCTCGATCTCCTTGACATTGTAGACTATGTCGGTGAAGCGGATCCTCTTGGGGACGATCGCGTCACCTCCTTCGCCCGTGTATCTCACGAGTTCGAAGAGATCGGCCTGCTCCTTGGAGGGCTTGAACAGAAGGCCTCCGATGCCGAGGTAGGTGTTGTTCCCGATGTTGTTGACGTTGATGATGGAGCCGTCGGAGCAGTCCAGCTTCAGCTCGGCTCTTATCTCGTTCACGAATCCTGCAACCTTGTCCTTGCCGATGGACAGCTCTTCGGATATCTTCGTCACAGCCTTGTTCGATTCGGACAGGCTGTCGGCAGTTATCGCTCTCTTGAGCTCATCCAGGGCGGCGCTGGCGATATAGCGCACCATTCCGACGTCCTTGCTGTCCAGTCCGGCGGCGGAAGCCACGTCCGGAAGCTGGGAGAAGTCCGAGCCGGACGTTATGTAACCAGCTACAAGTTTCGCATCCATGATGACCCTATCGGGGTCGCTATTAAGGATTTTTCCTTTATTCCATCACGATGTCGCTGTTGGCCGGGAACGCCTGCTCCCCTATCCTGGCGCTGATCGGCAGAGACACCGAGTTCAGGCGCGAGCATCCGTAGAAGGCCCTGTCGCCTATGGTCTCGACGCTGTCCGGGATGGTTACGGAAATGATCCCGCTGCAGTTCATGAAGGCGCAGTTCCCGATGCGGGTGACGCCTCCGCTGAAGTTTATCGACCTCACCTTGGAGCATCCTTCGAAGGCGGAGTCGCCTATCACGTTGGTGCTCACCGGGATGGAGATGGAAACGAGCCCGCTGCACCCTTCGAACGCGTTGGAGCGGATGGTCCTGACGGTGTTGGGGACGTCCAGGACGCCTGCTATGCTGTTGGGGGCCCTGATGACCTCAGTGACCTTGGAATCGTACAGGATCCCCTGCAGGTCGGAGCGGTAGCGCTTGTTGCGGGGATCCACGTACAGGAGGGCAAGCTTCCTGCATCCGGAGAACACCTTGTCGCCGATCATCCTGACGCTGGCAGGTATCCTCACCGACGTGAGGTCAGTGCATCCTGAAAAGGCGCCGTCGGAGATCTCCTCCACTCCCGGAGGTATGTCGGCGGTCCCCTCGATGCCGTACGGCACCCTTATCAGCGTCTTCATCTCGCCGTCGTACATCGAGCCGTAGGTGTCGGAAGTGAAGTTCCCCTTCCCTTTCTCTATGACGAACGTCCTCAGCGAGCTGCACCCTTCGAATGAGCTCTTCCCGATGGTCTCGGGGCTGTCCTTCATGACGATCCTCGTGATCCCTTTGCAGCCTGCGAACGCCCTTCCGCGGATGTTCTTGATACCCCTGGGAACGTAAATCTCGGTGAGCCCGACGCATCCCGAGAAAGCGGATTCGCCGATCGACTCGATGGAATCCGGCAGGGTTATGGAGGTCATCTCGGAGAGCCCGGCGAACGCGTTCTCCCCGATCTCCGTGACAGCGTAAGGGACTTTGGATACTGTGACGGCCTCGGGGATGGTGACGGAAGGCTTCGTGCCGAAGTGCTTCACCACCCTTACGGTCTCCGTGCCCTCGATGCGCTGGAAGACGGTCTTACCTATCTCCGCGGCATCGCTGACAGGGTCGTCGAACCCATCGACCTTGATCTCCTCGAACCTCTTCGCCGACGGCCTGTCGAAAAGCATCACGGACCGCCTCCTGCCTGACTTTCCACGAGGAGTGTATTGCAGATGTATTTTATAGTTTGATGGGAGACGGGAGGGCCCCGCCCCCCTTGTCTCATTCTGAAACGTCGGCGAGTTCTGCGCCCTTGGTCTCCTTCCCGATGAACGCCACCGTGAGCGCCACGACGACGAAGACGGCGGTGAGGATCGCGAACACTATGGCGAATCCCTCGTCCTTGTCGAACATGCCGTAGATGATCGGCACGACCCAGGGCGCTATGACGGCTCCGACGCGTCCGAAGGCGGAAGCCCATCCGGAGCCGGAGGCGCGGATGTCGGTGGGGTAAACCTCGGGGGTGTAGGAGTAGACGCATCCCCAGGCTCCGAGGGCGAAGAAGTACAGCAGGCATCCGGTGGCCAGGACCTCCGTCTCCGAGGAGGCGTGCCCGAACAGCCAGGAGGCCAGAGCGGTCCCGAGGAAGTAGACGATCATGGTGGGCTTGCGTCCGATCTTCTCGATCAGATACGCCGCGCTGAAGTATCCGGGGAGCTGAGCCAGGCACATGATGAGCGTGAACTCGAAGCTCTTGACCATGTCGAATCCCCTGTCCATGAGCAGCGAAGGGGTCCAGAGGACGAAACCGTAGTATCCGAAGTTGATCCCGAACCAGATGACCCAGAGGACGACGGTGCTCCTGACGTTCCTGCGGGACCAGAGCTTCTTGAAGGAATCGACCCAGCCGGCCTTCACGACGTTGTCCTCCTCGGGTCCGTCGTCTATCGACTCGACTCCGGCCTGCCTCTCCATCTCGGAGACGATGGCGTTGGCCTGGTCGTGCTTCCCTGCGATCTCCAGGTATCTGGGGGACTCGGGGACCATCTGTCTGAGCACAGCGGCGAACAGCGCGGGGACGGCTCCCACGAAGAACGCCGCGCGCCATCCGAACTCGGGGATGACAAGGTATGCCACCAGCGATGCGGCGATCCATCCCCATGCCCAGAAGCTCTCCAGCAGGACGACGTTCCTTCCGCGGTAGCGTGCGGGGGACATCTCGGTGACCATGGCGGAAGCGACGGGGAGCTCCCCTCCGAGCCCGAACCCGGTGATGAAGCGGAACACGATGAGCATCCAGTACTCGGTGCTGAGCCCGCTCAGGAAGCTTCCGAGGGAGTACAGGAGAAGGGTGACCACTATGACCTTGCGCCTCCCCCATCTGTCCGCGATGTTCCCGGAGAGGGCGGCCCCTATGATCATCCCGATGATTCCGGAGCTGGTCAGCCAGCTCTTGTCGTAAAGGGAGAGTTGCCAGTCCGTACCTATGGCCGCGATGACTCCGCTGACCATGCCCTGGTCCATCGCATCGAACATCCATCCGATCCCGATGATCAGCAGCACGGTCCAGGTCATCTTCGTCATAGGCAACGATTCAATGCGCTGCGAAATGCTTGCCATGAGACCGGAAAGGGGACTGCAAATTCTAGTTTATAAGTTAATCTAAAGAGAATAAGATGGCATTTAAAAAGAAGCGGGGACGGCCGGAGCCGAACCCCTTTGTAGAATCACTCGAGCTCTTCGACGATCTCGGAATCGGGCGCGTTCCTGCGGATGGAGTCGATTCCGTTCTTCGCGTTCTCTTTGGTGGTGTATCCCTGTCCGGAGAGGATGGGCTCGCCGTTGGAAGCGCAGAGCCTGAACCTGTACTCGTCTCCCTTGTCCTTGTAGAGCTCCCACTTGGGGTTCTTCTTGGACTCGGGCTCGGCGAGGGTCTGGTCCTCGATCTCTGCATTGACGTTCTTCCTGACGGACTCGATTCCGTTCTTGGCGCTCGCCTTGGATGCATAGACCTGCGAAGTGCAGATTACCTGTCCGTTAGTGGCGAGGAGGTTGAACATAAATCCGTCATTCTTCGTTTTCTTGAGAATAAATTTTCCCATGGTATGTGAATCACTTTGTTCAATATAAAAGCAACCTCAAAAAAAGCTAATATTTGGACTTAAAAGCGCATGAGCTGTCCATTGGACGGATTCAGTCCCTGTGCTCTCCCGTCCATCTTCTGTACATATCGTGGACGATTCCGGCCTGGTCCATGCATCTCCCGACGACTATGTCGACAATCTCCTCAACAGTCTTGGGACGGGGGTAGAACCCGGGGTTGGCGTCCATGATCACGACGCCAAGCCTGGCCAGCTTCAGCTCGTTCTCGAGCATTATGGCGCTCTTCGGGGATTCGCGGACCAGCAGGATGAGCCTGCGTCCTTCCTTGATGCATACCGATGCCGCCCTGGTGATCAGCGTGTCGGCGATCCCGTTGGCTATCTTCGCGACAGTGGACTCGCTGCAGGGGGCTATGAACATGGCATCGAACCTGAAGCTCCCGGAAGCTATGGGCGAGAACAGATCGTCGTCCTCGTACGAGGCGTCGGCCATCGCGCGGAGGTCGTCCACGGTCCTGTCGGTCTCCGCAGGGAGTATCGCCTTCGCTGTCTCGGAAACGACCAGATGCTTCTCCCCCGGGAGAACCTCCATGAGACGGACCGCGTAGGCTGCTCCGGATGCTCCGCTGACGGCTACGATGCTCTTCACATTGATGGGAATACGGCATCGGTATAATGCTATTGCGAAAAAAGAAAGGAGTTTGGAGGGCCCGGAAGCCCTCAGGAGAACAGGGCCTGGCCCTGCTTGATCCTGTACGCCATGTACAGGCCGACCACGAAGGTGACTATCCCGAACAGCAGTCCGAAGGCGAACGACGTGGCGGCCGCGGCGATGCACAGCACGAGGGCGGCGGTGTAGTTCGTCCTCTTTTTGACGAGGAAGCTGCTGACCAGGGCGCACGCGGCGCTGACGATTATCACGGCGCATTCGATCATCGCGGAAGTGACGTAGTCGTCGGTGATCACCACGCCCATGTCTTTCAACGCCTGCTGCATGGCAGGGTCGTTGAGCATGCTCACTCCGACGAGTCCGAGGACGCCGAAGGCCAGCGCGGCGATGCCGTACAGCATGATCAGCAGGCGCGTGGTGTCCAGGCTGTTGGATTCGGGGGAGCTGTATCCGCTTGATTTTCCGGCGTACGGATTCGGAGTCCCATCCACGTTGGCTCCGCAGCTGGGGCAGAACTTCTCGTCCCTCCCCATCTCGGTTCCGCATTGAGTGCAGAACACTTTGTCTCCATCCATGTTCCTTTTCATTCTTTTTCCGTATTTATGGATTGCTTGATTACGTTCGCAGAATTCATTAAATATCGGTAACAGGATGCGCTGTTCACGGGTGTCAGATAACGGCGATTGTCCGCTATCTGCCGTGAGGGGTGTTTCACCTCTAGGCCGCACGGGGGCTGGTCCGAACGTGCGGAGTCGGATAAGCGCATTGTACTCAGTGTTTTTCTTAGCAATGCTTATATACAAATTCAGTCTTCGCCGTTCCGTTATTGCCCGCAAGGGCAGTGCGAGGTATCAAAATGGTAACCGTCTACGACGTTCCTGCAGAGCAGCTCATACTCAAGACGGCCCAGAAGCTCAAGGAGAACAGCAACATCTGTCCTCCTGAGTGGGCAGAGTATGTCAAGACCGGCAGGCACACTGAGAAGGCTCCGTCCCAGGACGACTGGTGGTACACCAGAGCAGCCTCTATCCTGAGAAAACTGTACGTTAAGGGCCCTATGGGATCCTCCAAGCTCGCAGCCGAGTACGGTGGATACGCCGACAAAGGAGCCATGCCCAACAGGGCTGTGAAAGGAAGCCGCAACATCGCCAGGAAGTGCATGCAGCAGCTCGAGAAAGCAGGATACCTTGTCTCCAAGGACAAGGAGGGTCGTTCCATAAGCCCCGCCGGCCAGTCCCTTCTGGACAACGTCGCGAAAGAGGTTTACGACGAGATGAAGGCCTGAAGGAGGCTTCGGCATGGAAGACCCTGAATTGGCAGCGCTCAGACAGAAAAGGTTGATGGAACTGCAGCAGCAGGCCCAGAACCAGGCCGCTCAGGAAGAGCAGGCCAAAGAGGTCGAGTCGCAGAGGCAGTCTGTCCTCAGACAGATACTGACTCCCGAGGCCAGGGACAGGCTGGCGAACATCAAGCTGGCCAACCCGCAGCTGGCCGAATCCGTAGAGGTCCAGCTCATCCAGCTCGCTCAGAGCGGAAGACTCAGGGGCGTCATCGACGACGCCATGCTGAAGAACATCCTAACACAGATCCTCCCTCAGAAGAGAGAGATCAAAATCGAGAGGAGATAATCATGTCAAGCACAAAGCCCCCGGCAATGAAGACCAGGCTCAACAAGAAGATCAAGCAGAACCGCCGTGTTCCCGCCTGGGTCATGATGAGGACCAACAGGCAGTTCCTCCGCCACCCCAAGAGAAGGTCGTGGCGCATGAGCAAACTTAAGGAGTGATTCGAATGGCAGACGAAATCGAGAGAATCATGGTCGTCCCGCTCAGGAAAGCCAAGATGGCACCCCGCACCCGCAGGACCAACCGCGCGGTGAAAGAGGTCAGAATCTTCATCGCCAGGCACATGAAGACCGACGAAGAGAAGGTCTGGATCGACGCCACGGTCAACGAGAAGCTCTGGCAGAACGGAATCCGCAACCCCCCTTCCAGGATCTCTGTGAAGGCTGTCAAGTACGACGACGGCCTCGTAGAGGTCTCCCTCGCGGAGTGAACGCCATGATGAGGCTCTCACGTTACGGCGGCAATCCCAACATCGGCGTGTTCGCAGTGGCCAACGAGAGCCTCGCTTTCGTGGCGACCAGCGCGACTCCCGAGTTCATCAAGGACGTGGAGGAGGCCCTGGGAGTGAAGGTGGTCCCTACGACCGTCTCCGGCTCCTACGTGGTCGGATCCCTCGTCGCGATGAACTCCAACGGCGCGGTGGTCTCCGGGATGACCGACGAGAGCGAGTTCGAGCTGATCTCCTCCGTCATTCCCTGCATGAGGCTCGACGAGCCCGCCAACGCCGCAGGGAACAACATCCTGGTGAACGACAACGGCGCCATAGTGAACCCCGAGTACACCGACCAGACTCTCGGCGAGCTCGAGGACTTCCTCGGCGTCGAGTGCGTCAGGTCCTCCATCGGGGACTGCGTCACCGTCGGATCGGTCTGCAGAGCGACCAACAAGGGCTGCATCTGCTCCATGGACGCGACCGACGAGGAGATGGACCTCATCTACGACGTCCTCAAGGTGGAGCCTTACAAGACCACCGTGAACCACGGTTCCCGCGTGGTCGGCGCAGGCACCTTGGCCAACAGCAAGGGCGCCCTGGTCGGCGACATCACCACGCCCATAGAGATGGGAAAGGTCGAAGAAGGGCTGGCTCTCTACTGAGCCCCCGACCTTCAAACTTTTTATTTTTCTTCAATTCTTATCAAAAAATGAGATGGAACAGGCTTCAGCGCTCGAAGATCCAGCATTCCTTCATCTCGGTGAGGTCGTCGAGGGTCACGTCGATCTCGTTCCCGATGTAGTCCACGTACTCCTCGGGGATGATCTCCAGGAAGTCGTCGATGGTGCTGATCGGAAGCGTGAGGCCTCCGACCCTGTAATGCATGGGCACGGTTATCGTGGGGTTCACGAGCTCGATGAACCTGCGCACGTCTCTCATCTCCATGGTGAAGACCTCTCCGGTAGGCACCATGAGGATGTCCACGCCTTTGATCCTGGAGATGATGTCGTCGCCGGGGATGCAGCCGAGGTCTCCGCAGTGGCAGATCCTCAGTCCGTCCATCTCGAAGAGGTACACGGTGTTCATCCCCCTCTCGCTGCCACCGGTGGTGTCATGGAAGGTGCGGAACCCTTCCACCTCGAGGCCCTTGACAGAGAATCTCCCTTCTCTGGCCATGACGTCCTCGTGGTTCCCGTTGATGATCCACGCGGCCCTGTGGTCGTAGTGCTCGTGGGTCATCAGAACTATGTCCGCGGATGCGGCCGGAGGCTTTATCCCGAGGGAACGGCCGTCATGTGGATCTATGACGACAGTGTGTTCTCCGTTCTCGAACTCGAAGCAGGCGTGTCCGTGCCACCTCATCCGCATGGGAGGACGTATTGAGGGGACGCGTTCTTAATTCTTACCTAAGCAGGACGCTTTTCGGCCATATCGGCCGTATTGCTACTATTTAATGCCCCTGGGTATCTGTCGCTAACAATAATTAGCCGTACGGCATTGCGGAGAGCATGGGGAAGATTCTGGTTCTTGCTGTGGACAGGGACGACGACTTCGGCGCGAAAGGAGGCGTGACCACTCCTGTGGTGGGCGTCGAGCGCTGCAAGGAAGCCGCCACCGCCCTGGCAATGGCGGATCCGGAAGATTCCGACATGAACGCCCTCTTCGCGGCCATAAAGGTCTGTCTGGACCTTCGCGCCGAAGGCACCGACGCCGAGGTCGCCCTCATCTGCGGCGACTCCAAGGTCGGGATAAAGTCGGATATGGCTATCTCGAAGGAGTTCGAGACCGTAAAGAAGCGCGTGAAGCCCGAAGGTCTCATCCTAGTAGGCGACGGAGCCGAGGACGAGTACATCTATCCGCTGATAAGCGGGGTGAAGATCATCTCCACGAAGAGGGTCTACGTCAAGCAGGCGCCGGGACTGGAGGGTTCGCTCTACATCCTGACCAAGATGCTGGCCGACCCCGATAAGAGGCGCAGGTTCGTGGCACCTATCGGGTTCATCCTGATGCTGGTGTCCCTGTTCTTCGTCCTGCCGAACCTGGTCATGTACCTCTCGGATCCTGATATCTCGATCATAGCGAGGATGTCCAGCGGCCTGGCGGTCCTGTTCGCCGGTCTGGTGCTGATCCTGTACGGATACAGCGTCGGAAAGCGGATGAAGAAGCTGAAGAGCACCATCCTCACCAACATGTTCAAGGAATCCACCAAGTTCCTGTTCATGTCCGTAGCCATAGCGTTCATAGTCATCTCCATAGTCTACGACTATCTCGAGATCCAGAACATGTACTTCACGAGCGAGATACCCAGGGTGCTCTTCTTCATAGAGGCTCTGATCTGGCCCACGGTCATCTCGATCATGTTCTACACCGTCGGCTCGATCATCTCCGAGTACCAGAACGAGAGGGTCTTCAGGACCAGCTACGCCCTCACCGGCTTGACCTTCGCCGCCTACGCCCTCGTGGCCACCGGATTCCTGGACGTCCTCCAGACGTACATCGGGTACGGCCAGATGCTGGAGGCGGGAATCCTCGAGATCGTCTCCGGAGTGGTCATCACCCTGGTCGTCAACTTCCTCAGAGGACGCGACACACGCATCAAGCAGTCAAGGAGGAGGAGCATCATAAGGCGCAAGAAGAAGACCCCCATGGAGGAGGACGACCTGGAGGACGCCTACGATGCGGTTTACTGAGTGGGAGCCGGTCTACGAGGAGATCCTGTCAGATCTGGGCTTCTCCCGCTACGAGGACGAGGCCTGCGTGAGAGTGCTGCTATCGGTGACCTTGAACAACGACCTGGTCTCTGACGAGGACGCAGGGGCGTTGGTGAGGCCCGTGTGCACCGTCTTCGGCAACTCGCCCAGCCTGGAGGAGGATGTGAGGAGGCTCGGCACCGAAGGCACCCTGATCGCTTCCGGTTCGTCCGTTGGACGCCTTCTGGCGATGGGGATCCTCCCTGACATCGTCGTGACCGATCTGGACGGGGACATCGACGCGCAGCTCGAGGCGAGCTCTCGCGGTGCTCTGACGCTGCTGCATGCGCACGGGGACAACGCCGATCTCATCAGCAGGTATTCCAGCCTCCTGAAGGGGCCCGTAGCTCTAACGACACAGTCATATCCCCGCGACATCGTCTACAACTTCGGCGGTTTCACCGACGGGGACCGCGCGGTATGCTTCGCGAGGCATTTCGGATGCCGCAGGATCCTCCTTCCGGGGTTCGACTACGACCGTCCCATGCCCAAGGAAGGCTCCGACCCGGCCATGAAATCCAGGAAGCTGGCCTGGGCGAAGAGGATCATCGAGGACATGAATCCTTCTGACGTCGAGCTGGTTTACCGATGTCATCGATTTATAGAATGACCGCATAAGCCCGACAGATGAGCACAGCCTATCTCGTACTCCTGGTTCTTCTGATAGTCTATGTGCCCATCTACATCTGGGTCTACAGGAATCCGGAGAAGGCTGAGAGGTGCCATCTCGTCACCTACGGGCCGGCTCTGATGATAAAGACCCATCTGGGGATCAACCTCATGGGGCGCATCGGACGCTACCAGAGGTTCTGGCGGTTCGTCGGATTCCTATCGAAGCTGACCTCCGCGGTTCTTCTGTTCCTGATGATGTACACGCTGATCGTGGCGCTGATGGCCCTGCCGTCCATGGTCGGGAACTCGTCGATAGGGATCGAGTACGCCCTCGCCATCCCGGGATTCAACCCAATCCTGCCTCTCAGCTACGGAATCGCCGCCCTCCTGTTCGCCATGGTCGTCCACGAGCTGGGACACGGGATACAGGCCCGCTCGAACGGCATAGACGTCGATTCATCCGGTCTTCTCTACGGAGTCGTCCCTCTGGGAGCGTTCGTGGAGCCCAACGAGGAGCAGATGAAGGCGGCTCCCCGCAGGCCCAGGATGGACGTCTACACCGCCGGAATCACGATGAACACGTTCTGGGCGATCGTGGCCATAGCCATCCTGATGCTGTCCTGCGCCTCGATATCGTCCCCATACGACGACGAGCCCGGCGTATACGGCGTCGACAAGGGCTCGCCCGCCTACGACTCCGGGATCCCTCTCACGGCCCTCATAACAGGCGCCTCGCTGGAAGGATCGGACGTCGTGATGCCCGTCGATTCGGCGGTTCTGAACAAGGTGGTGTCGATAGAGTTCGAGGACTCGAGCCAGAGCTTCGATCCGACGAAGCGGTACACCTTCCAATACATCTACAAAGGAGATACCGGGAAAACGAGCAAAGCCGTCCAGATGGGCGCCTTCGTGAACAGCGTCGTCAAATCCAGCCCTGCGGACACCGCAGGCATCGCCCCCGGGATGTTCCTCTATTCTATCACATTGAACGGCGAGGAGACCCTCGTGGGCTCGATAAACGAGTTCACCAGCTTCATGAAGACCACCTCCCCCGGCGACACCGTCGTCCTGGCTACCGTGGATGTCTCCGATTCGCCCGTGGTCGTCTATCACGACCCAGTGGCCCTCACCGCTTCCGGGGGCATCGGATTCCTCGGAGTCGTCGTCAACATGGGCGGATTCGCATTCACCACCCCCGACATCCTCATGGACAGGGCGGCCTCCCCGATGTACAACAACGACGGGTCTGCGATATCCTACGTCAAGTCGTTCCTGGGATACCTCTCCGGGCCGATGAACGGCATGTCCCCCATACCCGACAACGTGAAGTGGTGGTACGACGCGCCTGCTGGCGACCTGACCTGGGTTTTCCTCTCCCTGCTGTACTGGATATTCTGGCTCGACATCCTTTTGGCGATATCGAACGCCCTGCCCGCCTATCCGTTTGACGGAGGTTTCATATTTGCAGGATTTATTGACTGGGCATTGGAAAAGACAGGAATGGAAGACTCCAAGAAGCGCGAGGATGTCGGAGGAAGGCTGGCTTCGGCCGTATCCAACGTCGTCCTGCTGATGTTCGTGATGGTGATCGTGTCATTCCTGATCCGAGGTGGACGAGATGATCGATGTTTACGTCATGGAGAACGGGCGTCCGGTGAAGACGGACGAGATCGGCGAAGACGTCTGGATCAACATGGTCAATCCCACTACGGAGGAGATCGACCTCGTCCAGCGCACGCTGGGGATCGATCGCGAAGCTCTCACCGCCGCTCTGGACGACGAAGAGGGATCCAGGACGGAGGTCACCCCCGAGTACACCCTCATCCTAATCGACGCGCCTGCGCGCGAATGGAGGAACGGGAGGGAGGAGTTCGCCACCTATCCGCTTTCCATCACCGTCACCGACACGGCCATCGTCACCGTCTCCCTGATGGAGCTCTTCGCCGTGAGCAACATGATCTCCGGCAAGATGAAGAACACCAGCGCGGTGAACCTGTGCAACAGGCCCCGCTTCGTCCTGCAGATCCTGTTGAGGATCGCTCTGAACTATCAGGCCGACCTGAAATACATCGAGGTGAAGAGGATAGCCATGGAGGAGTCCATACGCAAGGCGACCCGCAGGGACGACCTCTTCGAGCTCCACGAACTGGAGTCCAACCTCGTCTACTTCAAGACATCCCTTTCCGTCAACGCCTCCATCATCGAGAGGATGGGGAAGCAGTCCCGTTTCGTCTCCTCCGAGGACGACAGGGAGCTTCTGGACGATGTCGTCATCGAGACCAACCAGGCTCTGGAGATGACGGACACCTACAGCCAGATAATCAAAGGTACCAGGCAGCTGGTGGAGTCCGACATCAACAACTCCCTGGCCACCGTCATGAAGTTCCTGGCAAGCATCACGCTGGTTCTTTCGATTCCAACGATGCTGTTCAGCTATTACGGGATGAACATCAATCTGCCGATGGCGGACTACACGTACATGTGGATCGTCATCATCTGCATCACCATCGCGGTCTGCGTGGCCATGATGCTCCTGCTTCGCAGAAGGGGCTTATGGCGTTGACCGCCGCTACGGAGCGATAACATGTCGATCAAAGAGATGGCCGATGCCATCAGGACCTTTCCTGGGGTCACCAGGAAGAACAAGATACACGAGGTAGTCGACCTCCTTCCGACCGACGGATTCCCCCAGGTATACGCAGCGGAGGGCGAGGATGCCGCCGTTCTCGACGTCGGGGAGAAATACGTGCTGTTCGCAGCGGACGGGATAATGGAGTCCCTGATGAAGACCGACCCCTATCTGGCCGGATACTTCGCCGTCCTCGTGAACGTCAACGACATAGCCGCCATGGGCGGAAGGCCTCTGGGGATGGTCGACGTCATGTCCATCGGAGCGACGGACAGCCAGGACTCCATCATCCGCGGCATGCGCGAGGGCATAAGGAAGTTCGGAGTCCCGATCGTGGGCGGTCACACCCATCCCGACTGCAACTACGACGCCATCGACATCTCCATAGTGGGATGTGTGAGGAAGGATGCCGTCCTCCTGAGCAGCACCGCCAAGGCCGGGGACGACATCGTGTTCGTGATCGACACCGAAGGGTGGTATCCTGAGAACATACCTTACGCGTACGTCACCACCGTCGACAAATCGGATGAGATCGTCCGCGGGCAGATGGAAGCAGTCATACAGGTGGGGAAGAGGCATCTGGCCCACTCCTGCAAGGACATGAGCAACCCTGGACACATCGGAACCCTGGGGATGATGCTGGAGTCCTCCTGCAAAGGGGCGCTCGTCGACGTCACCAAGATACCCATCCCTGACGAGGTGGACCCGATAAAATGGGCCCTCACCTATCAGGGATGCGGATTCGTGTTCGCCTGCCCTCCCGAGCATTCCGAAGAGATCATATCCATCTTCTCCAAGGTCAGCTGCAAGGGAGCGGTCGTTGGAAAGGTGGACGACACCCGTGTCCTCAAGATAACCGACGGGAAGGAGACCGCAGAGGTCTTTGACTTCTCCAAGGACATAATCACCGGATGCAAATCCCGGAGGCGATCGTGATGAAGCTTTTCGGAAGGGAGAAGAAGGGAACCTCGGAAGGGAAGGCGCAGAAGCTGTTCGAAGCGGGAATGGCCCTGTACAACACCCAGGACGATCCCGGAGCCTTCGAGGAGGCCGCCAAGGACTTCCGTATCGCCGCCGACGCGGGACACGTGGAATCCCAGTTCATGCTCGGAGAATGCAACCGCCACAGCATCATGTACGACAGGAGCTGGGAGGAGGCCGCGAAATACTACAGGATGGCCGCAGAATCGGGCCACATCATGGCTCAGTTCCGCATGGGACAGCTCTACGAGGAGGGCAGCGGAGTCCCTCAGTCCCGTTCCAAGGCGGGAGAATGGTATCTCAAAGCGGCCGAGAAGGAGCTTCCCGAAGCGCAGTACGCTTATGCTGTGCTCTGCGAGGAGGGAGACTGCGACGGAGATGCCGAATTCTGGTACAAGAAGGCTGCGGAGAACGGTCACGAGCTCGCCGCGAAAGCGCTGGAACGCGTAATCAAGAAATGAAAACAGCGCCTGGCCACAGAAGTTGTCCTCTCCTCCCAAACCAAGTTTGCCATTCCGCTCCTCAACCCTGCTTTCCCGTAAACGTCGGCAGCTCAGAGTAAGGCTGCTCCCGTCAGGACCTGACCCGGTTTCCCCAATGAGGTACGAACAACGACCCTCCGGCCGTCTTCTTTACCGACTCCGACTCTACAGGACAAGATCTCATTGTCACTCGATGGGCTTGGTAGTTCAGCGGGGCCGTCCCCTGCTGTCGCCCCCGCGTATTGACGATTTCGGGTGTAGGGCACGCCAAGCGCCCCGGCCAAGCCAGACGAATGGCAGTATCGAAAGTCACTATAAAATATCTTGCTCAAATCCGTCGGCAAACCTAAGATTCAACACCTTTGTATCGGCATGACGCCTGACGCGCATGGCATCTGTTGAAGGCTGGATGGCAACCACGGCATGGCTGTCAGTTGAGCGTCGACGGATCGACTTACAGCGCCTTATGAAGCGCATGGCAGCCTCGCGGTTCCGGACAGCATCTCCGAGAAGAACCTGCTGCGCTGGTCCACCAAGGGCTCGGTCGGAACCATCGTCAGGATCCCCCTTCCTCCTAGGAACTCGATCGCCACCTTCAGCACGACGACTGTCTTCCCGAAGCCTGTCGGAAAGATGACAAGAGTGTTGCATCCAAGACATCCTCGGACCATCGCGGTCTGGCATCTCCCTTTCTCGATCCTGTCCGGGATGATGCGCGAGTGCGACATGAAGCTCATATCGGCAGATTAACGCAGAGGTCGACATAGTCGTAGCGCAGGGCCTCGGCGGTTCGCCCTCTCCTCTATCATGGACCTCCAGCGACCAAGGTTGTCCTGTATGTACTCCAGCAGGTCGCAGAAGCCATCCAGATCGCTCTCCGTCACCGAGCAGTAGCGGTCCGGGATGTAGTCGCTGTCGTGAGGGGCTTCGTCGACCCAGACCTCCAGCTGCTCCTGCACGTTCCTGTTGAGGCTTAGAAAGAGGGAGTCATCCATTTCGACGGTTATGCAGTCGGAGTAGTAGAATCCGCGGAAGCTCTTTCCGACCTTCATCCTGTCGGAAAGACGCCTGCTGACGGCCTCGTACGCCTTCTCCAGGTCTATTTCGGGCATGTCCTTGCAGAGCGGACGGTACGCGTAGTTGAGAAGGCACCTGACGAACTCGCACAGGAACAGATGGGGGTACCGCTCGCAAGAGGGGTCGAACCTTGGCGCCACCTCGTCGAAGATCTCCCTCTCGGTGTCCGGGTCCAGACTCCCTGAGAACTCCTCGGGAGGGTCGAGCAGGGTCCACCCGGAGATGAAAGGAGGGTCCTCCTCGTCTTCCTCGTAGTCGTCATAGCAGTCTTCCACGAACCGGTGCTCCTCTTCCTCCCATTCGGGATCGAGCCTCAGCATTGCTTCCTTACCCTCTTCGACATCGTTGTAGGCAGCTTTACTGTACCATATCTTGGCGTTATCGATGGACTGGGGGACGCCCAGCCCGGCCTCGAAGAGCCTCCCCAGGTGTAGCATGGCGAGCGTCTCGCCCTTGTTCGCCGCCTTGGCATACCATCTCGCGGCCTGCTCGTAGGACTGCTCGACGCCCAGTCCGAACTCGTACATGTGGCCGACGTTGTCCTGGGCCACCTCCCTCCCCTGCTCCGCCGCCTTGAGGTACCATCCGAACGCCTCCTCGTCCGACCTCTCCACCCCTTGCCCTTGGCTGTAAAGGTGGCCGAGGTTCGTCTGGGCGTAGGAGTTCCCGTTCTCCGCGCCCATTCTGTACCATTTCAAGGCCTCATCGTAGGACTGCTCGACACCTCTCCCGGTAATGTACTAGTACCCAACGTCCGCCTGCGCTTCGGCGTCCCCCTGCTCCGCCGCCTTGAGGGTCCACCTGAACGCCTCCGGCTCCGAATACGTCACGCCCGTCCCGGTGCTGTACATCCACGCTATCTCTTTGGAAGCCTCGGCCAGACCCAGGTCGGACGCCCTCTTGAACAGCTTGATGGCCTTCTTCCCGGACATCGGGACGTCGCTGCCGAGCATGTAGCGGACGCCCATCTTGTGGAGGGCCAGGGGGTGGTCCTGGGACATGGCCCTCGAATACCACTCGATGGCCTCGTCATAGGACATCATGGCGCCCACGCCGTACTGCGTCGCCAGCCCTATGGCGAACTGGGCGTCGGGGTCGCCGCCCTCCGCTTTCTCTCTGAGCGCGGACATGAGCCCGGCCTCCGTGCCGTTCTCGCTAAGGAGGCCCTCCAGCATCGACAGTATCCTGATGTACGGCTCGCCCTTCTTCTTTTCTTGCTCGAACCATCCGATGATCTCCGGCGTGCCGGCGTCCCCTCTCATGCTCCCAGGATGCCGATGCCCGTATATCTCTCGTGCCATTCGCGCCCGGGGATGCCTCATCAATATCTTTGGATCGGTATGACGCCTGATGCGCATAGCGTCCGCTGAATGCTGGATGGCCCCGGGAGGCCTAGCTCTATTGATATTGACAATCTGTGAAAACGTCTATTTCGGCCAAAAAACAAGACGATTAATGCGAAAACAGGAAGTAACGGGTCTAAGTCGGTG